>OKUL01000028.1_pt1 | contig 111436 bp, 113 predicted proteins | sample 1606631 | NCBI WGS metagenome assembly OKUL01 (sample SAMEA3882518, study PRJEB24775) | human gut metagenome | biome: human-associated habitat; feature: intestine environment; material: feces | place: Netherlands | collected 2009/2010 | reverse complement strand
ATAAACACGCATAGAATTAAAGAAAGCATCATGAAAATAATTCTACCGACCTTAATTCGGGAAATATCTAATCCCGACAATATCGTCAACAATTTAATATCGTTTCCAGGCACCCACAAACTAAAAAAATCATATCCAAAAATTATCAATACAATAATTATTGGTGTAACAATTGTTCCCATAATTTCTTGTGACATTTGAATTTCTTTAATAACAGTATTAGTATCATCACTAGCATACTTACGTGCAACCCTTGGCATAAAAACACTGTTTACTGCAGTAATCACACCGCTAATCAATGCTGGCATCGTTTTTATTATTGAAATATTACCACTAGCTAATTCTCCTAGCAGGATATTAGTCATCAATAAATCTGAACTAGAAAGTAACAAATCACCTAATTGATTTAGCGAATTCCAAACTCCGATTTTTAATGTGCTAACTACTAATTTTATATTAAAAAAAGCCTTGTCTATTTTCATTTGTGGTAATAATCTTTTTGAAATTACTATCTGAACAACAGAATTAAATATCTCCAAAAGTAATAGCACAAGCCCTATATATATAATGGATGGCTTGAATACAAAAAACACTAACAAATAAAGAAATAATCTCAATAATGATTTAAATATTTCAATGTACGCTTTTAAGTCCATTCTATCAGTGGCATACGTTGAACAGCCAAATATTGAAGTAATAAATCTAATTATCATTGCCAAAAAGACTAAAGCAAAAAGTATTTTTATAGCATTTTGATGTTCTTTTGAGATTGATAATATATTTTGCAAGTGAAATACTATTAATATTAAAAACGGAATTAAAAATAAACATAGTACAACATTAGAAAAAAATATCGATGTAAAATACTGTTTTGCTTTTAGTGTGTTTCCTCTAACCAACTCTACAGTTATATACTTTGACGCCATTGAATTAAGCGCAACTGCTACGACCGTAATGTAACTAACAAAATTATTTGCTATTCCATAAAAGCCAAATATCTCCTTTCCTAAGTGATTGACCAGAAATGGCGTAATATAAAAGCTCAATATAGTAGCTATTGCATAAGATAAAAGATTTGCAACTAAATTTATTGAAAGTCTCTTACCCTTCATAATAATATTATCTCTTCTTTCTTAGAATCATTTTTCATTTATAAAATCAAAACTTTCATCATTCTCGCAAAAAAAATCATTAATTAAAGAAACATATGACTCTGGCATGCTGTTTTTGTAAGTTCTTACTATCTTGCCCTCATCCAAGACCTTACTAACAGATTTTGTTATAAACTTATCAAATTTAGGAATATTACTTTTTAAATCCTTTCTCTCATCAATCAATAAAGCATTATCATATTTCGATAATATTGACAAAGTTGCCTCATCATCAATAAAAAAGGTGCTTATTATTGGTTTGCAAAAGCCAATGTATTCAAATATCTTTCCTGATATAGCATTAGGATTGTTAACTCCAAAATTCAAAAGTATGTCTGCCTCTTTTAAAAAAGCTATCAATTCATCATGAGTTACATAATCATGCATTGTTGCCAATATATTATTCTTTTGAGCTACACTTTGTACTTTACGATGATATTTCGAATCTGTAAAAAAATGAATATTTATATTTCCTATCGAACTTTTTGAAACAAGCTTAAATAAATAACTTGGATCTCTCATACCCATATTTCCAGCAAAAACAATATTAATATAACTAGTATTAAAATACCTTTTATCAACTAATAGTTGGTTTTGTATTTTTAAATATGGTATATTCATAAAAACAAATTTTTCGTATATCAAGGAATCTTTCCACAATTTCTCTATATGCTTTTTGTGAGATTCCATAACAATAGCTCTATCTGCATCTTTTACCACCTCATACTCTAATTTTTTTTCTTGCGATCAACATAATAACGAGGCAAGTATTTAGCAGGAAAGCCACCAGAAAGGGAATCCCAAAAAACAGGAATGAATATAACCTTTTTAAATTTCCGCTTAGTCTTCCACCCAGCATACAAAGTATCCAAACCATTATGCTCAGCAATAACCATATCAAAATGTAACTTCTGCATTAATTTTTTTGCATGATAACTGTACATTTGTGCAACTAACGGCTCGTAAAATGGATATATTGGCATAAACACAATTTGTTTAACTCTCATAAAAAATTTGTTAAGTTTTAATATGATGCCACTAAGAACGCCTTTATTCTTATGAAATGCCCATGTATATATATTCCAAAAAAAGCCTCTATTCCAGCGATGTACATGTATTCCATTTACATCTTCTTCTTCAGTTTGACCATTATAGAGAAATGACAAACAATGTATTTCATAATCTCCAATTTTCAACAATTCTTGCATTATTTTATCATCACATAGGACATTTGCTGATTTCTCTGATGTATATGATTGTATTATAAATAAAATTTTTTTCATTTTTACTCCTATATACTTCAATTAAAATGGCATAGTCTTTGTTCCTCAGGGGGCAATTTCATATAATCACCATACATCTTGGTCAAATACGCATCATAATTTTCAATGCCCAAAAAAAGTCCCCCTTTTAAATTCAACAAACTCAATTTTCCATATACTTCCTTTTGTTTAATTTCTTTATCTGCCCAATGACCAGAAAAGTTTCCAAAACTTTTTGAATAATCGAAAGAATACCTTTTCAAATATGAATTCATAATTGATATATATCGTTTGATGGGTATAAATCTAAAAAATAAATAATAATTTTCTTTAACATTGTTTTATTTTCTAATTTCATAAAGTGTGAATTTTTCATTATTCTTATGAGATTAAATCTTTTATAATATTTTCTTATCCCACGATCATCACTTTTAGGACAACCATCCAAAGGAAAAATATCCAAAGAAACTTCATACTCCACAATGCCGAATGTAATTCTCTTCTTAAGTTTTGTAAAATCAAAAGAACATAATTTGTCATTGTTCGAATTATAAACCTTAATATCTAAAAAACTTTCAGCAATTCTCAAAAACGCTTGTAATCACATCTTGGCATTCCTACATCTATGTCGTCATCCCACGGTATAAACCCTTTATGCCTGATTGCTCCAAGCATAGTTTCTCCTAAAAGATAATAACGAAAGCCATTGGTTCGACAACATATATCAAATTCTTTAAATACCTTATTTTGGATAGCGCCCAATTTTTCCTGTTCCATAATTAATATAATCTTTCAATAACCTAACACAACATTATTCAAGACTTTTGAACATAACTAGCCCAAAAACACAAATCGATTTAAAACGCCAATCTTATTCATACCATTCTGGCTTAAGAATTCCAGCTGCTATCTCTTTTCTATGTTTGCTACATACCAATTCAGCCATAAATAAATCTTTTGCATTAGATTTATGTAACAATCTAAATATAAAATCACCTAAATCACACCACCATATCATTATCCTCGAGAAAACTCCCATTCTATGTTTATAACTTAAATACGTCCTATTAATTACATACATTCTTGTGCTTTTCTTATTTGGAACACGCCACTCTCTCGATACCCTATGATCCACAATAACACGTTCATCCAAAATACAAAAAAAACCTTCTTCTGCAGAATGCTTGAAATAAGAATAACTAAAATCCAAATCTTCCGCATACGCATAACTAACAAGTTTTTCGTCCCAATAATTACTCCATTTCACAATCAAAGACTTTCTTACAACAAAAAAGAAACCCATTGCCCACTCAGTTTTCACTTGTCCATCAATTCTTTGTTCTGGAAAACGACCTAACATAGCTTTAGTAACATGACCTATATTTCTCTTAAAAAATGATTTCTTCCCGAATAAATATCCAATTTTAGATTTACTTATTTGATAATTAGTGTTTATCCCTGCTATTAATGAAATCTTCTGATTATTCATAATATGCTGAATGTCTCTTAATGTATTTTTAAAAACCGTAATATCATCATCAGAAAAAATAATAATATCATTTTTACACATTTTTAAACCAACATTCCTAGCTTTGGTCGATGATGCAGAATTCTGATACTTATATTCTATCTTTACTTTATCCGTAAAAGTTTTAATCATTTCTCCAATTTTTAAACGTAATTTAGCATCTTCTGTTTGATCAACGATAATAATTTGATCTGGTATAACAACACCACCAACATAGCTTTCAATTGTTTCTTGCAGAGATTCTAATCTATTCATAGTTGGAATGACAACTGAAATTTTATTATTCATTGTTATTTCTCCATTCTAAAATCATTGACTACATTTTGAACTTTTTCATTATATTTAAAATCAACAAAAGCCAAACTTATTGTAAACCAAATAACATAATCCCCCACAAAATCGCTTTGAAAACCACATACGATTACTGCAATAATTGAAATTTCAAAAAAGACTCCCCAAAAAGTGTTTTTTAATATATCACTTTTTATTCTACAATTAATTTTTTTATCATGTTTACTATAGCAATTATTCCGACCAAGCCATAGCCCGATAGATATCCAAAAAAGAAAATACCACCATTAACAATAGTATGTGTTGCTGTTTCATAAAACATCATTACATCGCTTCCCGCAACATTTCTAGCCCAATCAGGAAAGTATGTTGTATAAAAGTAGCCTTGTAAACCATTGCCACACCCCAAGATTGGATATTTTATGAATATTCTCCAATTAGTAATAATGGGTACAGTCCTTGAAACAGTCGACCCATTGCTTCGATCAAACAATTTATCCAAAATTAAGTAGCTTACATCATCTGGAAGAATTCTTCTTAGTAAAGATTCACCATCACATATTAACAGTACTACAAGAGCAATAAAAAAACAAAAATCACATATGATAATAGATACTTTTTCGAAGCGTTTTGATAACATATTACTGCAAATGCAATAATATCTGCTATTACCATAAAATATGCACTTGTGCTATTCATATACATTAAAATGGGTATCCACAATAATAACTGTACAATATACCACTTCGACTTTCTCTTTATAAAAGATGCCATTAAAAAAGGTAAAACCAGAACAGCCAAAATCGTTCCAGCTGATGCTCCCTCTGAACCAGTCAAAGATAGCTTCCACATATTACTATCAGGCATCAGAATTTTAAAAACATCTAAAGTCTCAATGATTTGTCTGTAAGGATTACCAAAAATTAAAACTATCATTTGATAATAGCCCAAAATCAATAAGAGTGTGCATACTATTCTTAATATTTTTATTATTTCACCTTGATTCAAAACATGAAATACTCTCCTATTATACGCAATTATAAAAATATAATGAAAGTAATACATTACCATTCCAAAAATACCCGAGAAAGCACTCTCTCCGGCATAATTGCCATAAATCAACTGAATGGCACTTGCCATAAACAATGATGAGCAATTAAGCAAAAATACCGTTTTCACAAATGTTCCAAATAAATTTGATGATTTGTCTTCTTCAAAAACAAATTCGCCCTTATTTACAAATATGTATGTCATTATTCCAATAGCGCCAATTACAAAATCAAAATTGACAGCTGCACCATGTAAAAATGTATTCAACCATGATAATGGAGCAATCATTCGTAAAGGTAAACAAAAGATATAAAATTTAGCTATTGTTTTTTCAATATTGCCCAGATTATGCAATGTCAAACTCATCTATCTGCTCCATTTCCAAAAACAAATCTCATGTTTTTAAATAATTATTTATTACCTTAACATGATCATTCACCATATTTTCTATAGTACAATCCGAAATTAACTTCAATGATTTTTCTCCCATTTCAGCAGAATGAAAAAGCACTTCTGTAATTTTTTTTGCTAACTCACCTTTATCATCAACATGAACTACATACCCATTTACATTATTTTTGATTAATTCCAGCCCTGCATTACATCTATCGGTAGTAACAACTGGCAATCCATACGCCATTGCCTCATTGATAACAAGTCCCCAAATATCTTCTCTTGTAGGTAAGACAAACGCATCAGCTGCCATATAATATTTTTTTAATTCATCTTTTGTCTTAAAGCCCTCAAAATGAATATTTTTAAGATTATACTCTTTAACTTTTGACAAATACTCAGATGTAGGATTATCTCCAACTATATATATGCCAATACCGTCATTCAACATAGTCGCCGATTCTATAAGAACATCAAATCCTTTACGATATATAAATTGACCCACTGCAAGTATAACTTTGTCCTCTTTTATTTTCAATTCATTTCGAAGTAGCAATTTTTGATCCTTATCTGGTGGATTTAATAATATATCACGTTTTAACAATGATGAAAATCTATAACGAACTATTTTAGAAGGATTCGCTCCATAATGAATATAATAGTTATCATGCTCCTTACAAGTTGAAAAGAACAAAGTTCCACCCCTTATAAGATGCCTTTTTAATCGTTCCTTAAATCCTTTTCCTGTTTTTACAAAAGCGCCGTCACCTTCCATACAGTAAGGAATTCGTCTTAACTTGCACCATTCAATAGCAAATATTTCCGTGGGTGACGCATTGCCACAAATGATAATTGCATCATATGACTTTCTGAGGTACTTTACAACCCCCGGACAAAAAGCGTTATCAACGCCTGTGCTTTTTCCTTTCAAAAAAATACTCGTATATGTATTTGAACTTTCTGCAACCCACTTACTATTCCGCTCAGAAGATGCCTTTTTCTGATATAAAACAGTCAAATCGCATTGTTTCCCAAGTTCATTAAAAAAATGAACTCTATAAGGTGACGGAACATTTGTAAGGAACAATATCTTCATTTTTTTATTTCTCATTGTTAATTCCCATTATATAATCTTAGATAGTCTCTAGTTGCCCGGCTAGAATCAAATTGGGGTATCTCTAAGCAAAACTCTTCTGCTTTGAATTCTTTTAAAGTTTGTATTTTCTCTGCAACTTCTTCTATTTTTCCACATTTAACAACATACCCATTGAATTTCTCAACAATTTCTGGACTTCCTCCAGTATTATAGGTTAAAACTTGTGTACCACATGCAATTGCTTCTATATTTACCGTAGGATAATTATCCTCATATGTCAAATTCAAGAAAACATCCGCCGCAGTATAGATCGCAGCCAACTCGACCGCACTGTTCGTCCTAGATATCTTTATAATGTTATCAGGAACTTCCTTAATCTGCTTTTCAGAAAGACCAACAAGGACGATTTTATAATAATCATCAAGCATTTTAGACAATTTTACAAAATCATTCAAACCTTTTGCAGCACTCCAAGATGATGCTACACCGAGTATTATCTTTCGATTTTCCAGATGATTCTTTTTTCTAAAATCACTAGGCGTAGGTTTGAACACATTTGTATCAATTCCATTATTTATTACCTTAACTGAATATCCATTCAAAAATGATTTTTCAACCAAATCAGCTAGCCACTTTGAAGGTGTTACTATCGTCATATCTTTTACACCAGTAAATGCTGACTTTTTCCGCTGAAAGTTACGTTCAACATTTCCAACAAACTCACATGAAGGATAATTTTTCAACTGTATACACTGTTTGCAACAAGTTTTCCACTGTGAACAATTTGCGATAGTAAAATGCACACAATGCCCTGTAAATGCCCAACAGTCATGCAATGTCCAAATAACTTTCATCTGCGGTCTTGACTTTATCCAGTCAAAAAGCATTTCAACATTTATGTAATATCCATGGATATTATGCAAATGCAGGATATCAGGATCATACTTATCTGCCCACTTCAAAAAATCAGCAGTGGCTTTCTTTGAGCCAAATCCATGAGTATCAAACAGCCTCGTTTGAATCGCATGGATCTTATTATCAATATCCGTACCGATCCTAACGGCATACTTCTGATATTTTTCCGGCACTGTTTCTCTGCCGTAGGCAATCTTCACCTCATACCCATTTTCAACAAGCACTTCTGCAAGGTCAGTGCAAATTCGTCCCGTACTGCGTATCCCGCATACGGAATTTATCATTAATACTTTCACACATTCATCCTCTTGTATAAGTCATATAAAATATTTCTCAATTTGATCCATAAGCATATTCTTATCAAAATGTTTCTCAAAATAGTGTCGGCTCTTGATACTCATGTCATTCAAATCAGCGTTCATCATCTCTTTTATCATTTTGCTAAGTTCTATGTGATCTCCGATCGCACTGCATACGCCACAATCCGCTTCTGAAATTATTCTTTTAGTTTCGCCTTGTGCAGATGCAATGATAGGCATTCCACAAGCCATGTAACTTTGCAATTTTGCTGGTATTGTTTTAGTCCAAAGCGGATCATCCTGAAATGATAAAAAAGCGGCATCACAAGCACACAACAAATCTGGTATTTTTTCAGCTAGCTGTCTTGGAATCATAATAAACTTATCCTCTACACCATTTTTTCTAACCTCATCATTAAAGGCATCCAAATAACGTCCGTCACCCACCATGATAAACTTAACATTAACATCTTTAAGCAACGCTGCCGTTTTAGGAAGAATTTGCAGTCCCTGAGCCGTGCCGATATTGCCTGTAAAAATTATTTTAAAGCTATCATCATTTGGTATCTCACTGATGCATTTTTCATCGCATGGCTTATAAAAATCCTCTGCATACTGAGGCCAATAATGAACTTTTTTTCTATCAACTCTTACATTTCTTTCACATATAGCATCTACAAAGCTCGGACTTGTCGCAAAAATCTGATCTGTGTTTTTGTATATGTAGTCGACCATTTTATCAATTGGTTTTATTATCAACGGATTAGAAACACCTGTAACTGTAATAACATTCTCAGGCCAAAGATCCTGCACATAAAGATAGTGAGGAACTTTTAGTCTTTTTGCAAAACTAATACCTGCAAGCACCTGCGTCATTGGAGACACTTCAAAAGAAAACACATAGTCCGCTTTTATGCGTTTAAACTTACCTGCTAACACACCTGAAACCATAAAGGACAAATAATTCATCATCATACCAATAGACGATGACCCACGAGGGATCAATGGTAAGCGATAAATTTCAATATCATTCCATATTTCATGACGTTTCTTTGTAAGACCATATCCGTCATACGTTTTGCCCATAGGATAATTGGGAATTCCGGTTACAACTGTAACTTTATATCCTCGCTTTACCCATTCCTGACACATATCATTAATACGAAATGATTCAGGGTAAAAATACTGAGAAACAACTAATATATGCTTTTTAGTGTAACTATCACGCACATTCACGTGTGACTCTCCTTATCAGAAGGTTCTCTGCTATTTCCGTTATTTCTTTCTGTTTTGACTACACTCTCACTTAACGAAGTCGTCTGATACTTAATTCCCTCATAATCAGACACCTCATGCTCATAACAACTATTTCCAAACGTCTTATTAACGAGCCCGCCAATCTTTCCAGGCATTTTGCTGCCAATAAACACTGCCGGTCTAAAAATTTTCAGCGTTCTTATTTTATTTCCACTGACATCTGCGATCTTTTTTACCATATCGCTTGTTTTTGTCCACTCAGCGTTTTGAGGCATAAAAACTGTTGCGTTCTCTTTTATATCGCTTACCAGCATTATCTGACACAGAAATTCACAGAGATTATCTATGTGCAGCATGCTGCGCTTGTTATCAACATCTGGGAAAACAGGGAGCTTTTTAGCAAGCTTTGCAAGTGTAGGATAATTTCCTTTACTGCCCTTACCATAGATCATAGGTGGACGGATAACCAAAACTTTGAAACTATCGTCCGCAAAAGATCTAACGGCAACATCAGCCTGAAGTTTTGAATCACCATAGAAATTCGCTGCCTTTGGCACTGTTTGTTCATCAATAATTTTATCCTTACCATAAGGCGCAGAATCGCCATACACTATCATTGATGACATAAATACAAATTCTTTTACGCCCTCTGACTTTGCTTTTTTGCAAACTTCAACGGCTAAATCAGTATTTACAGCATAATACTTTGCCTTAGTATCGTCATCAACACTGCCTACGTCTGCGTGTGCAAGACCTGCAACATGATACACAATGTCAAATTTAGAAAAATCTTTTTTCTTCCAATCAGGATCAAGCATATCAAGAGTTTCGATATCCAGTGCTGAATAGTGTTCTTCAGCATACTTCTTGAAACTTTCTCCAATATATGACCCTGCACCAGTGATAAGCACTTTCTTCTTAATTTCTGTATCAACAGTTACAGGCTCTCCAAAGCCAATATGACCTATAAGATCTTCATCACTTTTTCCGTCTGTATAATGGCGACCTACCTTAGAGATCTCCCCCGTTCCGCCCTCAACAACAGAATCGTCCTTACCAAACACATGAAGCGAGCCGAGAAAAACCTTAGCATCCATTATCGGACCAAGTTTTCTAACATACTCGCCATCGAGCTTAGCCTTATCAGGAATCTCAAGCTCATCACGGCCATTTATCTGCGCCCAGCCTGTAAGTCCAGGCTTTACGTCATTTGCGCCGTATTTGTCCCTTTCCGCAGTAAGCAGATCCTGATTCCAAAGACCCGGACGAGGACCTATTACGGACATATTGCCTACGAAAATATCCCAGATCTGTGGAAGCTCATCAAGGCTATGCGCCCTTATAAACTTGCCGACCTTGGTTATGTACTGATCAGGATTGTCGAGCATATGCGTAGGCACATCATGCGGAGTACACATTTTCATAGATCTGAATTTATGGAGCTTAAAATACTTTTTATTCTGCCCTACTCTTTTCTGAGTAAAAAATACAGGACCCGGGTCTTCGATTTTTATTGCTAAAGCTGTCAAAGCGAAAACAGGGCTAAGAACAACAAGTCCTCCAAAAGAAAGCACAATATCAATGCCTCTCTTTATGTATCTTTCGTAGAAGCTTGGCTTATGGTCGCAATCACCTATAGCTTCGAGATGACCTCTTATGCCGTCAGCATTTTCCTTATCATTCTCGTCTTCCGCAAAAATGACCCTTTTACCCTCAAGAGGATTTTTCTGCTCTGGCTCATTATCATAAACAGTTTCTCTTTTTTTACGCTTTGACACGATACTGAGTATTGCAAAAGCCACAGCTAAAACAGCCACAGACTTTCCTATAAATCTTTTGACTTTTCTCTTATCCATACTCTACTTCTCTCCAGTAAAAACCAATCCGTAATCAACTTTAGTGCCTTTAGGCACAATAACACCTGATGCTATGATTGCTCCACAATTTATATGACAAGTATCTTCTACAACACTGTTGTGATTTACAACCGCTCCAGCAGAAATAAAACATCCGTCGCCAATTCTGACATCAGTATGTATGACCGCTTTGGGTTCAATCACACAGCCACTCCCAATCGTTGCTGTAGGTGAAATATATGCGTCAGGGTGAATGATCGTTGCAAGCTCATATCCACACTGCTTCAACAAAGTCAGATATTTTTCTCGCACATCTGCTTTGCCGATCGCCACTATCGCAATTTTATACTCACTTACCCACTTTGAAATATTGTTTGTACCGTCAATAGCGACAGCATTGTTGTCATCCAAAAAATCAATTTTGTCAAATCGACCTGTTGTCAGAGCTATCTCTTTGACAACCATGCCATACTGTCCTGCACCTATAATTAACAAATTCAAGCTTTATTCTCCAATATTGATATTACATTTATACTTAAAGTCATAACCATATCGCCTAAAAGAACCCAACGTCCTTATCCTGACACCAATCAGTGCTGTTTATATCAACCTCTTTCAGAACAATGATTATTCTTTCATTCTCTGCATAGATCCTATCAATAACATATCTCTTATCAAATTGAGCTTTTGATAACTCAATACCTGAACAGTACTCAAGCGTTTGATCACCTGTGCAGACAACTATTTTGGAACTGATCTTTTTTACTATCGGGTCGATCTTGTACATTGCCAGTTATCCCCTTTTCGTCAAATCCTCTATTTTACGAAAATATTCAATTATCAAGTTGCAATTTTATATGTTACCTTATACGATTCATATATTCCGCTTTCTGCTCAAAAGACGAGTGAACATAGCGATCAAGTGTAATACTTACATTACTATGTCCCAGTATTTCTGACAAAGCTTTTACATCAAAGCCGAGTTTTATACAATTTGTGGCAAAAAATGCCTTATAGCATGAAAATGTACTGACGGCAAATTTCCGTTTTTTAATATCTTGGCAAACCTATATTGTATCGTCCTTGGTTCTATTGGCTTTTTCTTGTTAGAAAGTATGTAATTATCATTATCTCCTCTGTTGTTTTTCAAAAGCTCTAAAACACATTTTGGAATGGGAATTTTTCTTTTTGAAGACTCGCTTTTCGGTTCTGCAAGCATAAGCTTAGTTTTGCATAGCCCATTCTTTACTTGTATTCTTTGCAAAGTCTTATTCACACTTATGATACCCTGTTCAATGTCAATGTTTCTCCATTTTAAGGCACAAAGTTCACCTATTCGTAAACCCGTTACTCTTGAAAGATAAATTCCTATAGATGTAAGATCATTCTTTTGAGCCAGTATATCACACAGCTTTTTGTCTTCATCGTCATTCAATATTCTTATTTCAACTCTGTGTTTCTTCAGCATTACAATACCGTCCATGATATTATCTATCTTATAAGTTTTATACGCATATTTGAAAATAGATTTCATAAGAACTAAAATGTCAGTAATATAACGATTTGAGAGATTTTCCTGCTGTTTTCTTCTGATAAAATCATATATATCGTCATTGGTTATATTACATATACATTTCTGTCCAAAGAAAGGCAGAATATGTTTGTCAGCTTTTAAAATATAATTTGCAGCGGTTGATTCTTTTATGCGTATTGTGACAGTACCAAACCATTCCTCATACACTTCTGTGAATGTTTTTTTATTTGCGTTTTAGATATAAGATCAATGTGATATTTTTTCATCTTTGCAATTACTTCATCTTGCGTTTTGCCGAAAAAAGCATGATATTTTCGTTTTGATCCTGAGGTATCCAAAAATACCCTTCCCTCATATCTTCTGTCTTTTCTGAGATAAACATTTCGATAATTCATCTTAAATCCTCCAAATTTCAGTAAGTTTTTTCATATATATTGTAAGTTTTGCTGTTTTTAATTCTATTTCTACATTTTTTGTTCATACTTATTGACAAATACAGTAATAAGGTGTATAATAACATAGGTAAACAAAAATTTACTTTTGAGCTTATGTGCATCTGTTATTAAATTATATATCTTATATTTTCGATTTTAAAGTGCATATTATTGTGACAAGCTTTTTTTCGTAAAATAGAGGATTTGACGAAATTCGACAGAACAAAGCTTAAAAAGGATCGTAAAATAGTTATTTATCGTTATACGAATAACGTAATTTTGCCGTCAAAAGCACATCATGATGAATCATAACATAACAAAATAAAAAAAGCTCTTAGATCGTTCCTGTGATCTAAGAGCTTTTCTGCTATTGCAAAAAAATTGACGGCACTCACACGAGTACCGCCAGTTATCCTATTCTTCTTCCTTTTTGATCTTGAAAATAAGCCTCATTAAACCCGATATGACCTTTGGACTTTTTACAACTACAACTTTCATAAGTATTACCTCCCGAATAGTTATAGTTTATATTATTCAAAAATCAAAAATCGGTTACCATTTTTGACTGTACTGACAGCAGATAGCCACTTTTGAATGATATCTCAGCGTATTTTCTATCCTGTCCATCAAAACCTTTCACCACGTTTGATATGCCAAGTGGGAAAGCATTGGTCAGCAGACAGTCCTCTACTTCATATTTCGCACCCTTTATGGTCAGACCCTCTACCTTATCGGTATATGCCACCAGCGAGAACGAAAAACCCTCACGGTCATATATCCTGTAACTGCCTGCACGATAAAGCCGAATTATCTCTCTGTCAGCGACTATCATTCCCTCACCGCCACAAGATAAAACATATCCCAGAGATTGGATATTCCCAAGTAAGTGGTCTACTCGTCCGCCTGTTGCACCGAATATGAGAAAATCATCACAACCCGACTCAAAGCCATGCTTTATGGCGAGCATAAGGTCGGTATCGTCCTTTTCTGAGGGGAAGATCTCGATATTATCAAAAACAGGTTTTTCAGCGGAATCAAAGTCGCCCATAATAATGTCCGACTTTACGCCCACTGCCTGTGCAAGCTTATAGCCCTTGTCTGCAGATATCACAAGAGAATCGTCGATAAAAGACTTATATTCTGCCACACACTGAGCCGACACCGCTTCACCGCCTGAAAAGATAGTGCATTTCTTAGTCATTTTTGTATTCCCACTCCTTAAGCTGCTTTGCCTGCTCGTACATTTCCACATAGCTTTCGTGCCTTGACTTTGCGATCTCGCCATTTTTTACCGCCTCTATGACCGCACAGCCCTTTTCCTTTGTGTGGCTGCAATCAGGAAATCTGCACTTGCCCTCGTATTTCTGAAACTCAGGAAAACAGCCTGCAAGCTTGTCCTTGAAAATAATATCATATCTGTTGGTATCAAACGACGAAAAGCCAGGGGTATCGGCAATATAACCACCGCCCTCCAGCTTGTAAAGCTCTACATGGCGTGTGGTGTGCTTTCCTCTGCCAAGCTTTTTGCTTATCTCGTTGGTGGCAAGCCCCAATGCAGGAAACATATTATTGAGCAGTGACGATTTGCCAACGCCCGTGTTTCCTGTAAATGCCGACAGCTTGCCCTCCAGCACTGCCTTAACAGCTTCACTGCCCTCGCCGGTGGTATTATCTACCTGAAAGGTCTTTATCCCTGCACCCTTGTATATGTCCACAAGCTCGTCACAGCTTTCCTTGTCTATCTTTGTAAAAACTACCACAGGCTCTATTTTTTTGAAAACAGCTATTGCAATAAACTTATCAAGCAACAGCAGATTAGGTCTTGGTTCGCAGGTAGACGAAACGAACACAAGCATATCAAGATTTGCAAGAGGCGGTCTTATAAGCAATGAGCGTCTTTCCTCTATCTTCTCGATAACTCCGCTTCCGTCGTCCTCCAATGAAAATTCGACTCTGTCACCGCCTACAGGAGAAATGTTCTTTCTTCTGAATACTCCTCTTGCCTTACATTCATAAATGCCGTCGGAGGCTTCTACATAGTAGATGCCTCCGATAGCTTTAACGATTATTCCATTCATGAACTACTGACCCTGCTCGTCTGGCTCCTGAGGCCCCGGTGCAGGTGCTTCAGTAGTGGTAGTTGTAGTAGTTGTTGTGGTCGTAGTTGTAGTTGTTGTGGTCGTTGTCGGAGTAATGTCGATCAGACCGCTTTCATTCAGGCTTCCGCTAAGAGTAGCTGTCTGCTTATCATAATCTACGTCATATACTGCATAACGGCACTTCTGCTGATTCTCGTCATTTGTGATGAAGATAGTCAGAGTTTCTGTCTTCTTGCCCTTTACAGTTACATTTACAGAACCGCCTGCAACAGATTCGCCACTGCCGATCTTCTGTGTATATGCAACGTTGCCGTTATTGTAGATGTCTATAGAATATGAGCCGTGGATACCACTTGGGAGTGGCAGTGAGAATGTTACCTCAACAGGTGAAGTTTCTCCGGTCGAAACGTAAATAGTAACAGTTGTGTCACGCTCAACATATGTGCCTTCATCTGTATCCTGCTCGATGACCTTGCCCTTATCGCCCTCATGCTCGATCTCCTTGACCTCAGCCTTGAGCTTGTTCTCCTTGAGCATTGCAACTGCCTTTTCTTCTGTAAGACCTACAACGCTTGGTACTTTGACTCTTGTTTCAACAGGACCCTTACTTACAAACAAAGCAACAGTCGCACCTACGGCATACTGCTCACCTGCTGCCGGCTGTGTTTTCACAACAAGACCTGAAGCTATATCCTCAGACCATATATCTCTCTTAACGACCATAAATCCTGCAGCCTTAAGCTCGCTTTCAGCCACAGTGCCGTCTTTCTTCACCATGTCAGGGATAGTTGCCATTTTTTTGCCCTTACTTACAGTAAGTGTAACCGTGAAGCCTTCCTTAACAGACTTTCCTGCTGCCTGACCCTGGAATGTGATTATTCCCTCGTCATACTGGTCATTATACTCTTCGGTGATATCAAATTTAAGCTTATCCTTATAATCCTGCTCTACCTGAACGATATTCTTGCCCACAAAGTTTGGCAGTGTAACTGTACCTGTGTGCATACCGTTTGAACCGCTGAATGACTTGAATACAACTCCTACGATAACAAACGCTGCAATGATAACTACTGCAACTGTCACAGCAAGGAGTATCGGAACAACGTAAGAACGCTTCTTTTCTTCCTCTTCTTCCTCGTCATCGTTTTCTTCGTCATCGTCCTCATATTCTTCATCGTCGTCATAGTTCTCACTATGCTCATCGTCAAAATATTTGTTATTGTTATCAGCCACAAGGATAGGAACAGGGCTGTTCTTATATCCGAAAACAACAGATGGATTGAGCTTGAATGTGTCTATATCCTTTATCATCTCTGCTGCTGACTGATAACGTCTTGCAGGATCTCTCTCCATAGCGTGCATAACTATTTCTTCAAGAGCCTCTGGGATAGAAGGCATGATCTCTCTTGGCGGAACCGGATCCTCCTGCATATGCTTGAGAGCGATAGCCACAGGATTTTCACCGTCAAAAGGCTTTCTGCCTGTGAGCATCTCATAGAGCATAACGCCTACAGAGTATATATCAGATCTTTCATCTGTCATATCGCCCCTTGCCTGCTCAGGTGAGATATAGTGAACAGAACCGATAGTCTTGTCAGAAAGTGTCTTTCCGTCGATCCTTGAAAATCTTGCGATACCAAAGTCCATGACCTTGATAGTTCCGTCAGGGAAAAGCATTATGTTCTGCGGTTTGATATCTCTGTGAACGATACCCTTATCATGAGCGTGCTGCAAAGCACGGAGTATCTGAGTTACAAAGTGCAAAGCGTCTTTCCACCTAAGCACGCCCTGCTGCTCGATAAACTCTTTAAGGGTGATGCCGTCGATATACTCCATAACGATAAACTGTATCTCGTCAGAAAATCCCACGTCATATATCTTTACGATATTAGGGTGAGAAAGTACAGCGATAGCCTTGCTCTCGTTTCTGAAGCGTCTGAGAAATTCCTCATTCTGTGAAAACTCAGGCTTAAGTATCTTTACCGCAACAGTACGGTTTTCCATAACGTCAACTGCCTTATAAACGTCAGCCATTCCGCCTACGCCGATAAGCTCGGTTATCTCATATCTGCCGTCTAGCTTTTTGCCGATATTAGAATCCATGTAATTCAACTCCTATATTATTCATGTTTTATTGTCATTCCATTAATTTGCTATTACCGCAGCAGTAATATTATCTTTACCGCCGCATTCGTTTGCGAAAGCAATAAGCTGTTTTATAGCCTCGTCAAGATTATTGCCAAACACAGTTTCATATATCATATTGTCTGTGCAATAATTGGTCAGACCGTCAGAGCAAAGCAGCACCGCAAAATTATCATTTTCTTCAAGTTCGAAATAATCGACCTCAACATCTGATTCAACGCCCACAGCCTTCGTGATAACGTTTCTCATATGATGATTTTTCGCTTCTTCTTTGGTTATCTGACCCGACCTATAAAGCATTTCCACATAAGTATGGTCAGTGGTTATCTGAGCTATACCGTCCTTGGTAAGAAGATATCCACGGCTGTCGCCCACGCTCACCATATAGACGGTCTTATCCACCACCAATGCAGCAACGCAGGTAGTACCCATGCCGTTTTTGTCAATATCCTCCTTGCTCTTGCCATACACGATCGTATTCGCATAATGCACTGAAGTGAGCATAAGATTTCTTATGGAATTTGGTTTCATATCTTTTCGGAAATTTTCCTTGATACGTTTTACTACTGCGTCAATGGCAAGCTGACTGGCAACTCCGCCTGATGACGCTCCGCCCATACCGTCACAGACCACCGCAATAGCAACATTGTCAGCAAGAAATTCAGCATACACTCTGTCCTGATTTTCACTGCGTTTTTTTCCGATGTCTGTATCAGACGCTATAAACAAGCGATTCACCACCTTTTATCAGATCTCATATTCTCGTCTTAGCTGACCGCAGGCAGCGTCTATATCCGCACCCAAGGTCCGCCTAACAGTAGCGTTTATCCCAAGCTTCTCCAGATATCCTCTGAATCTGTTGGCTGACTTTCTGTCAGAATGATAATTACGCTCCTTTATTTTATTAACAGGGATTATATTCACATGACAGACAAATCCGCCCAGAAGCTCCGCAAGCTCCCTTGCGTCCTCCATAGAATCGTTATGCCCGTCTATCAAAGCATATTCAAAAGAAATTCTCCTGCCCGTTACCTTAAAATAGTATCGGCAGGCGGCAAGAAGCTCGTTGATATCATACCTGTCATTAACAGGCATTATCTCGCTCCTGCTCTTATTATTGGAAGCGTGCAAAGAGATAGACAATGTTATGCCCAGCTTTTTCTCTGCAAGCTCATATATCCTCGGCACAATGCCGCAGGTAGACACTGAAACGTGCCTTAGCGACATATTAAAGCCCTTTGGACAGGACAACACTTCAAGGAAATTCACCACATTATCAAAGTTATCCATAGGCTCGCCTATTCCCATAAGCACCACGCCTGATATCTTTCTTCCGCTGTCACGCTCAGAAGCGTATATCTGTCCCAGAATCTCCGAGGAAGTCAGATCACGCTTGAAGCCTGCAATAGTTGACGCACAAAAACGGCAGCCCATTTTGCAGCCCACCTGAGTTGACACGCAAATGGTGTTTCCGTAGTTGTATTCCATTATTACGGATTCCACATGATTTCCGTCCTCAAGCTCATATAGATATTTTACAGTATTATCGGTATGAGATTCAAGCTTTTTTGACACAAATAGTGATTTTAAACAAAATTTTTCATTAAGCAGATTCCGTAATTGTACAGATAGATTAGTCATTTCATCAAAACTTGACACTCGCTTTACATGAAGCCAGTCAAATATCTGCCCTGCACGGAACTTCTTTTCTCCAAGCTTTAGTATCTCGGCTTCCAGCTCGTCAGGCAGAAGCCCCAATATATCTATTTTTCCATTATCATCAAATGCTACCAAAAGATCACCTCAGCCTGATAAACTTAGCAATAAAAAATCCGTCTGAATTATATTTTGCAGGTGTGATAGACATTCTGCAAAGACCGCTGTCGCTGCCGAAAGCCTCGCCTAGCGGTGCAGGCTCAAAATCAGGGTGTTCAGCCAAAAATCTGTCTGCCACCTCATCATTTTCCGCCCTTGACAGCGTGCAGGTGGAATACACCAGCGTTCCGCCGACTTTTACATACTCCGCTGACGTTTTCAGTATATCATACTGTATTTCAGGAAGTCTGTCGAAATCTGAGGGTTCTTTATACTTTATCTCAGGTTTTCTTCTTATTACACCCAGTCCCGAACAAGGTGCGTCGCAAAGCACTTTGTCAGCCTTTGGCATTTTCTCGTCAAAGACCTTAGCATTATTAACACCTACCCTTATGCAGTCAAGCCCAAGCCTTTTGGCACCGCTTTCGATTAGCCCTGCACGATTTTTATGCAGATCAAAAGCAAGCACTCTGCCCTTGTTGTTCATACGCTCGGCAATTGTAAAGGTCTTTCCACCAGGTGCGGCACAAAGGTCAAGCACTGTATCGTTCTCCTTAGGATCAAGCGCCGCACAGCAAAGCTGGCTTGAAAGATCCTGAACGTGTATCCTGCCCTCTTTGTACGCCTTAGTATGCTCCACCGCTCCTGCACCGCATATCCTTATGCAATCAGGCAGGACGGACAGCCTTTCAAAGGTAATGCCCTCCTCAGCGAGCATATCCAGTGTGCTTTCAAGAGAATGAAAGACCGTGTTCACTCTTGCGGTGACAGGTGCCTGTCCCACAGAGGTTTTCAGCATTTCAAGGCAGATGTCCTTACCATATTCCCTTGTCCACTTCTCCGTCAGCCATACAGGTGCGGAGTATTCTATAGAAAGCTCCTCCGTGGCATTTCTGCCCTTTGGAAGCTTTTTGTCGTTTCTTATAAACTCCCTTAGCATTGCGTTCACAAATCCGCTTGCCGCAGGATTTCTGTTTTTCTTTGCAAGCTTCACAGACTCGTCCACAGCCGCATTGTCAGGAACAGAGTCCATATATAAAAGCTGATAAAGACCCATTCTCAGTATAACTCTGACCTCAGTACCAAGCTTATTCTTAGGGTTGCGTGAATATTCCCGAATAATGTTATCAAGAGTTATCTGTCTTTCCAAAACGCCGTAGAAAAGTGCTGCGGCGAATTTCTTGTCCTGAGGTGAAAGGTCTGACCTTTCAAGGCCCTCGTCAAGAAGTATATTTGAATATGAGCCGCTGTTTTCAAGCCTTGTAAGCAGCCTTAAAACCGTTTTTCTGGCGTTTCCCATAGTTCCTCCGAATTATCCCAGCACAGTGCCGTTCTCAATATGTCTGCCTCTGAGAAAATCAGCGGTATCCATTCTCTTTGAGCCTTCAGCCTGCACCTGAGTAAATCTTATGACTCCGTCTGAGCAGGCAACAGAAAAGTCGCTGTTATCCACCACAGTGCCCGCAGGCTTTTCGCAAGGCTTTGTGGAAGCTATCTCAGACCTGTATACTTTCAGCCTTTTGCCCTCGAGCACTGTAGTGGCGCATGGCCAATCAGACAGACCACATATCTGTTTGTGTATCTTTCTCACTGGCTTTGTGAAATCTATAGGGCAAAGCTCCTTTGAGAGCATTGGTGCATAAGTCGCAAGGCTCTCGTCCTGCTTAACAGGGGTTATCTCGCCCTTATCAAGCTTTTCAAGGGTATCAACAAGCACCTCTGCACCCATTTCAGCAAGTCTGTCAAAAAGCTCTGCGGCTGTTTCGTTCTCGCCAATAGGAGTAGCCTTTTCCACAAGGATATCTCCTGTATCCATGCCCTCGCCCATAAGCATCGTTGTAATTCCAGTTTCAGCTTCGTCATTAAGCACAGCCCACTGTATCGGACCTGCTCCACGATATTTAGGAAGCAGCGAGCCATGGACGTTCACACATCCAAGCCTTGGTATATCAAGCACCGACTTAGGGAGCATTTTGCCATAAGCCGCCACCACGATACAATCAGGGGCAAGGTCATTGATAATTTTAACATACTCCTCGCCGTCTTTTTTAAGGCTTTGCGGCTGATAAACAGTTGTGCCATGCTCCTGCGCAAGCACCTTTACAGGGGGCGGAGTAAGCTTATAGCCTCTGCCCTTTGGCTTATCAGGCTGAGTGAAAACAGCCTGCACCTCATATCCGCTGTCATAAAGCTTTTTCAGCGTTGGTACGGCAAAATCAGGCGTACCCATGAAGATTATTTTCATTAGTCCTCGACCTCTACAAATTCTTCAACTATCTCAGTAAACAGATGACCCTCAAGGTGTGCAAGCTCATGGCAAACACACTGTGCAAACAGTTCTGATACTTCCATTTCGTACCACTTGCCGTGTCTGTCCTGCGCCTTGAACTTAACTCTCATAGGTCTTGTAACATAGCCCCACTCGTTCGGGCATGAAAGACAGCCCTCCAGAACTCTCTGCTTTTCCTCGCTCTGCCATGTTATCTCAGGGTTGATAAGCTCGTAAACCTTATCATCGATTATTATAACGACCACTCTTCTCAGCTTTGCCACCTGTGGACCTGCAAGACCAACGCCGTTGGCGTTTTTCAAGGTTTCTGTCATATCGTCAAGAAGCTGACCAAGCTTGTCGTCAAATTCTGTAACAGGCTTGCAGACCTTGTGAAGAATCTCGTCGCTCTTATTAAGTATTTTTCTGAGTGCCATTTATTTAACTATCCTTTCTTAAAGCCCGATATCGCCATTTATGTCGGCATAGATACGAACTGTCTGATAATCTTTATTTTTATAGAACTCGCCCAAAACGTGCTTTATCATCTCACGAAAATCCGCAGTATTGCGTGTTTTCAGGATAAGTCTGTATCTGTAGCGATTATTTATCATTTCAAATGTGCACGGTGCAGGACCTAACGCTCTGAGGGGAAAATTCACCTTGTGCTGTGAGATATACTCTTTTATAAGCTGAGTTACCCAGCGTGAAGCGCCTATTACCTTGCTTTCAAGGGGTGCTGAAAAGCCTATGACGCATATATCGCAAAAAGGCGGATATGTCAGCGACTTTCTCAGTGCTATCTCCTCTTTATAAAACTCATCATAATTTTGCTCTGCCGCAAGGTTCAGCACATAATGGTCAGGCACAAAGGTCTGAATGTATGCAACCCCTGGTTTATCTCCTCTGCCGCTTCTTCCTGCCACCTGAGTGAGCAGTGAGAATGTTCTCTCATAGCTGCGAAAATCCCCTGTGAACAATGCCTTGTCAAGTGATATGACTCCCACCATTGTGACATTTGGAAAATTCAGTCCCTTTGCTATCATTTGAGTGCCGAGCATTATATCATACTCGCCTTTCTCAAACGCCTTGAAATTCTCCTCATAGGAATATCTCGAAGAAGTGGTATCAGCGTCCATTCGCAGAAGTCTTGCCTGCGGAAAAAGCCTTTCAAGCTCGTCCTCCACACGCTGAGTTCCCACACCGCTTGATTTGAGCCGCTGTGAGCCACACTGTGGACAGTGCTCTATATTATCCATGGTATATCCGCAGTAGTGGCACATATACCGATCGTTTTTCTTGTGATAGGTGAGGGGTATATTGCAGTTTGGGCAAGCCACAGGCTGACGGCAGTCCATGCAGGTGATATACGTTGTATAGCCACGTCTGTTCAGAAGCAGGATAGCCTGCTCTTTTTTCGCAAGCACTTCTGTGAGCTTATCACACATAACACGGCTGAGCAAGCTGTCATTGCCCTCTGCCGCTTCCTCCTGCATATCGACTATCTCAACTGCCGGCAGGGGCGACTTTGAATATCTGTTTTTAAGCTCAAACAAGTGATATCTGCCCTTTTGAGCGTAATAAAAGCTCTCCAAAGACGGTGTTGCAGAAGCCATCAACAGCACGCAGTTATTATATCCGCACCGCTGTATGGCAACATCTCGTGCATGGTATCTAGGCGTTGAGTCCGACTTATATGACGGCTCGCCCTCCTCGTCCATGATGATTATTCCCACGTTGGTGACAGGAGCAAATATTGCACTTCTTGTGCCGATAACTATTCTTGCTTCCCCACGCTTGATACGTTTGAACTCGTCAGTACGCTGTCCCAACGACAATGAAGAATGCATAACGGCTATCTTATCACCGAAAAGTGACTTGAATTTGCCGAGCATTTGTGGTGTAAGTGATATTTCAGGCACGAGCATGACCGCTGTTTTACCCATATCCATAACGCTTTTTATAAGCTTTATGAACACAGAGGTCTTGCCGCTTCCCGTAACACCGTAAAGCAACGCACCTGCGGGCTTTTCGGCTTTTATAAGCCCCATTATGCCCTCATATGCCGCTGATTGTTCATCATTTAATATGATATCGTCAGGGTCCTGCCTTTCGCCAAGCTCGCCTATGGCGTCACGCATGACCTCATATTTATACTGCACGATAACTTTCTTGTCAGCAAGCCTTTTTAATATGCTTGAAGTGCAGTTGGTCATATAGCAGACCTCTTTCACAGAGGCACAGCCGCCCTCCTCAAGAAGCTTCACCACAAGGGTCTGCTTCGGGGTAAGAGTGGTCTGTATCTCCCCTGACACATACTCGTCAGATAGCCTTACCATGCTGACGTTCTCGTCGCCGACTTTTCTTTTCAAAGCGTCGCTGATCTCAACATAGCCCTTATCCACAAGAGAATCCACAGTTTTCTTCTTTCGTGGGTCATTATGCACGTCAAGAAAGCTGTCTATCTCCCTCTGACTTTTTGCACATCGGAGAAAGTCCACCACATTTTTCTCATCTTCATTTAAAGTATCCTCGTCAATGTAGGTATTGACAAGGCTGTAATGCTGTGAAAAAGTGTAGGAAAAGCCTGTAGGCACAACGGATTTGTAAGCGTCATAATAGGTGCAGAAAGTGTTTTCTTTCAGCCACATTATTATCCTCATCATTTCCTCGGTGACAAGGCTTTCCCCGTCCACCACGGAAATAACAGGCTTCAGCTTATCGTTATACTCGGCTTCCGTATACGTTCTCGCAACAAATCCTACGGCTTTGCGGTTTCCTCTGCCAAAAGGCACAAGCACACGCACTCCGCTTTTCACTTTCTGAGCCAGCTCCTCCGGCACACTATAGCTATACAGTGCGTCAAAGCTGTATGATGCACGGCTTATTGCAACCTTTGCCACGATAAAAACTCCACGCACAGCCGTACACCTCCCCATAAAAAGCCTCGATTATTTTCTGAGGCTTGGATCCTCGATTATTTTGTATTCGCCATTATAAAGCTCATCAACTGCTGTCTTTACTGGCTTTTCATCAAGCACCAGCTTGTTGTCAAAAGCGTCGCTCGTGATCTCTCTTGCTCTCTTTGCAACTGCAATAACTAGAGAATAATAGCTTTCATTGTTCTTCAAAATCTGGCTTACGGCCGGTCTAAGCATCATAATTAAGCACCTCGTCAATTAATTTCTTTGTATCATCATTTTCTGATCTGAATTTATCCGCCTTGCCGTCCTCGGCTTTCACGGAGTTCATAACTGCAACAAAATCTTCCACAGCGTCCTCTAGTCCGTCGTTCATTATCACATAATCATAACCGCCGGCTTTGCCGATCTCACCGGCAGCCTGACTTACACGGTCAGCAATAACATCGTCAGACTCAGTTCCACGCTTTCTAAGCCGTCTGTCTATCTCCTTAACAGACGGTGGAAGTATAAACATCAGCACAGCTTCAGGAAAGGCTTTCTTCACCTGAAAAGCACCGTTAGTTTCAATTTCAAGTATAACATCTCTGCCCTGCTCAAGATTAGCAAGAACAGGCTTCTTTGGCGTTCCATAATAATGACCAACATATCCTGCGTGTTCAAGGAATTCACCGCTGTCTATCATTTTCTTAAAGCTGTCATCGCTTATAAAATGATAATGAACGCCGTCCTTTTCGCCCTCTCTGGGCTTTCTTGTAGTGCAGGATATAGAATAGAACACATCTCTGTTTTTAAAGACCTCTGCAAGTATAGTTCCCTTGCCACAGCCTGAGGGAGCTGATATAACAAACAGCTTTGCATTGTTCTTATACATTGTCATCGTCCTCCTCGTCAACAGCAGCACGTCCGCCTACAGTTTCAGGTGCAACTGCCGACAGCACCACATGGTCGCTGTCCATAATAAGCACCGCTCTTGTTCTTCTGCCGTAGGTGGCGTCTATAAGAGTACCCTTATCCTTAGCTTCCTGAATGATACGCTTTATAGGCGCAGACTCAGGGGAAACTATGGCAATGACCCTTGCGGAGGACACCATATTTCCAAAACCGATATTAATAAGCTGCATATCTCACACCGCCGTTATTCGATATTCTGTATCTGCTCTCTGATCTTTTCAATCTCAGCCTTAAGATCCACCACCATTTTTGTGATAGTGAGATCGTTAGCCTTTGAGCCGATAGTATTTACCTCACGGTTAAGCTCCTGCACAAGGAAGTCAAGCTTTCTTCCCACAGGCTCGTCCGACTTGATAAGCCCTCTGAACTGTGAGATATGGCTTCTGAGCCTTACTGTTTCCTCGTCTATTGCCACCTTGTCGGCGAAAATAGCCACTTCTGTAAGTATCCTCTGCTCGTCTATATCCTTATCGCCAAGAGTTTCCTTTATCTTTGCATAAAGTCTTTCCCTGTAGCTTTCAGTAACGCTAGGTGACTGATCTTCTATCTTGCCCACAGTTTCCTCGATATAATCAAGTCTGCCGCTGATATCGTCATACATCTTGACGCCCTCAGTTTCACGCATCTGAACAAATCTGTCCAACGCCACCTGAGCCACGTCCTTGACCTCGTTCCAGATTACTTCCTCATCATCTGTTTTCTTCACAACTGTGAACACATCAGGAAGCTTCATGATATGGGACAGCGTGATATCATCATCAAGGTCAAGCTCGTCAGCCGCACCTCTCAGTGCGTCAAGATAGCCCTTTGCAACAGCCTTGTTAAGCTCTATCTCAGCGTCAGTACCCTCCTGATTGTAGATAGAAACAGACGCCTCTACCTTACCACGGGAAATACCGCTTTTAAGAAAGCCTTTCAGCTTTTCATCAAGATAGCCGTAGGCTCTCGGAGTTCTCGAAGTAAATTCATAATATCTGTGGTTTACAGAGCGTATCTCAACGATTATCTCTCTGCCATTTGCCACGATATGCTCTCTGCCGAAACCGGTCATGCTTTTTATCATAGCATACCCGTCCTTTCATATAATAATATTTATGTTATCCGCTTGGTACTTAACATAGTACATCAAATTATATTATAACATCAAGCTCCGTAAATAGCAATAGTTTTTCACATTTATTTAAAATTATATTTACTTAAAATTTATATATTCTGAAATATGTCCAACAGTGACGAGCCGATATAGATATGAGGGTATTTTTCAAAATCCTCTTTAGTGGTAGAGCCAGTTGTTACTCCTGCAAAATCCACCCCTGAATTGAGTGCAGTTTCAGCGTCGATGTAGCTGTCGCCTATATAAAGCACGTCTGATTTATCAGCACCGAAACGCTCTATTATCAGGTCAAGTCCCTGCGGGTCAGGCTTTGCCCTTGTGACATCCTCTCCGCCAACTATGATATCCACAGGCAAAGAGCCTGCCTGCTCATTGAAAGTATTGACTATCCTATAGCGATATTTCGTGGAAACTATGCCGACTTTTACCCCTGCGTTCTGCAAGGTCTGCAAAATTGCGATAATATCGTCATAAAAATATGTTTTCTTAACCATTACCTCGTCTGCCTTTTTTACATACGCCTTGCGCATATCCTCTCGCTGAGGATTGTCAGGCATATCTGTCAGCAGGTCGAAAGCGTCAACAAGCGTCATGCCTATGGTGTTGTAGATAGTCCTGTCGTCCTTTGGCGGATAACCAAACTCTTTCAAAACGTGCTTAAAGCACTCCAGAATGCCCTCGGAAGAGTCTGCAAGAGTAAGGTCAAAATCGAAAACAAAATATCTGTATTTGCTCATAATAAACTCCTTTTCAAACAGCAAGGGCAACCCTTTGCGGATTGCCCTGTATTTTATTCAACTGTAACTGATTTTGCAAGATTTCTCGGCTTATCAACGTCATTGCCTCTGAGAACTGAGGTATAGTAAGCGATAAGCTGCAAAGGGACCACTGTCAGCATAGGCATAAGCAGATCGTCTATTGTCGGCAGACCGATCTTATAATCTGCCACCTCGTCGTCAACGTTGATATATCCGTGAGTAACAAGGACAACGTATGCTCCTCTTGCCTTGACCTCCTTGACGTTGCTTATGGTCTTGTCAAGAAGCTCTCTTTGTGTTGCAACTGCGATAACAGGCATATTGTTTGTTACCAGTGAGATAGTGCCATGCTTAAGCTCGCCTGCGGCATATGACTCAGAGTGGATATATGATATCTCCTTAAGCTTCAGTGAGCCTTCCATAGAAAGCGCATAGTCAAGACCTCTGCCGATATAAAGAAGATTTTCCTTGTTTACAAGCTGTGAAGCAACATACTGACAATTATCAGGTGTTTTAAGGACAACTTCAAGCATATTAGGAACGTTCTGAAGCTCTGCTGTCAATCTCATGCACTCCTCTTTTGAGATCGCACCGTGAGCGTATGCTATAGCAAAGCTCAGCAGATAGAATACAGAAAGCTGAACTATATAAGCCTTTGTGGAAGCTACAGATATCTCAGGGCCTGCATGGGTGTAAAGCACCATATCAGACTCTCTTGCGATAGACGAGCCTTTTACGTTTACGATAGAAAGTGTTTCAGCACCTCTCTCCTTAGCCATTCTAAGGGCTGCGAGAGTATCGGCTGTTTCTCCTGACTGTGAAACAAGAATAACAAGATCTCCCTTTGCAATGATAGGATCTCTGTATCTGAACTCAGAAGCCATATCCACTGTGACAGGTATTCTGCCGATCTTTTCAAGCACATACTTGCCCACAAGACCTGCGTGCATAGCAGTACCGCAGGCAACAACAAAGATGTTGTTATAGCCCTTGAGTCTGTCATATGTAAGACCACACTCTTCAAGGTTTGGCATACCGTCAACTATTCTTGGTGTGATAGTTGTTTTTATGGCTGTTGGCTGTTCGTGAATCTCTTTGAGCATAAAGTGAGCATATCCGCCCTTCTCAGCGGCTTCCATATCAAAGTCAGCAACGAGCATCTCTTTCTCAACTGGCATTCCATGAACGTCAAAGAACTCCACCTTGCCATCGTCAAGGACAGCTATCTCGTTCTCGTCAAGAAGATAATAATTCTTCGTATATTTCAGTATTGCAGGCACATCAGAAGCTATAAAAGCTTCGTCTTCGCCAACCGCAACGATAAGAGGGGAATCCTTTCTTACTGCATATATTCTTCTTGGAAAATCCTTGAATATGATACCGAGAGCATATGAACCCTCTATCTCAGCAAGAACCTTCTGTATTGTCGCCATAGGGTCTCCATCATAATAATAATCAAGAAGCTTTGCAACTGTTTCTGTATCTGTCTGAGATTCAAAGATATATCCCTTTTTCAGCAGAAAATCCTTGATAGTTCTGTAGTTTTCAATGATACCATTATGAACGATAGAAATATTCGCATTTCCGTGAGGGTGTGAATTTATATCAGACGGCTCGCCGTGTGTAGCCCAGCGTGTGTGACCTATACCGCAAGTACCGTTGAGCCAGCCCTCTCTTTTAAGCTTTTCTTCAAGGTCAGCAAGTCTGCCCTTTGTCTTTTTTGTCTTGATAGCATCGTTCTCAAAAACAGCTATTCCTGCTGAGTCATAACCTCTGTATTCAAGCTTTGACAGTGAGTCAAGCAGCACCTTTGTACAATCCTTTTTTCCCACATAGCCTACTATTCCGCACATGTATAAGCAACTCCTTTCATTCTCATTTGTTAAAAATCATTAAATTTCTTATATTTTTCCAAACCATATCCACATAAATATAATATATCATAGCATATTTTGCATGAAAAAGCAATAGCAAATGCAAAAATTAGCGAAAAGTACTGTTAATCTTACAAAAAATATGTTATAATTAGTTTGGTAAAACTAAAACGCTAAAGCTTATCATAATATAATATTTTTACAGGAGGTCAACTATGTCAAAGGTAACAGAACTTAAAGACAAATTCGTTGAGATCTACACGGAAAACATAAAGCGCCCGGGCTCGGAAAAACTGCTCAATTATCTGCTTTCAGAAAGCAGCGACTTCTTTGTTGCACCTGCTTCTACAAGATACCACGGAGCATACGAGGGTGGCTTGTGCGAACACAGCATACACGTTTATGAGTGCCTGAAAAGCTATCTGGAGCGTGAGCGTGTAAAGGAAGATTACAACATGGAATACTCTGACGAGAGCATTGCTATCGTTTCACTGCTTCATGACATCTGCAAGGTAAATCTTTACAGGGTAAGCTACCGCAACGCCAAGAACGAACAGGGCGTGTGGGAGAAAGTCCCATACTATGAATTTCACGAAACACTGCCATATGGCCACGGTGAAAAGTCGGTCTACATAGTAAGCAGCTATATGCGGCTGACCCGTGAGGAAGCCATGGCTATACGCTGGCACATGGGCTTTTCAGGAGAAGAAAACAAGAACAGTATCGGTCTTGCCCTTGAAATGTATCCTCTCGCACTGGCGACCCACATTGCAGATATGGAATCTACATTTTATATAGAAGGCGGCAAGGCGTGAGGATACTTATAGACGCTGACGGCTGTCCTGTTACGAATATCGCAGTTTCTATAAGCAAAAGCCATGGGCTTGAATGTATCATAGTTTGCGACAGCTCGCATATTTTCAGCTCTGACTATGCACAGGTGATAACTGTCGACAAGGGTGCAGACAGTGCAGACATGAAGCTTGTGAACATCGCTCTAAAGGGCGATATTGCCGTGACGCAGGATTATGGGCTTGCGGCAATGTGTCTTGCAAGAAACGTCCTTGCTCTGGACCAGAACGGCAGGATATATGACAACTCCAACATTGACGCACTTCTCCTATCAAGACATACTGCAAAGAAGATACGCAGAAGCGGTGGCAGGCTCAAAGGTCCGCCAAAGCGCACCAAACAGCAGGACGAGGATTTCAGGGTGGCTCTTACCAAACTAATCGAAGATAATATTAACTTTATGTAAAATATGCACAAAATATATAGAATTTCATAGAAAATTGTGTTACAATCAAACTATAGTTTTATAGAAAAGAGGTTTTCACAATGAACATAGACAAGATTTTGAAGGAACTCACACTTGAAGAAAAAGCTTCATTGTGCTCAGGCTCTGACTTCTGGCACACTGAGGAAATAAAAAGGCTGGATATACCAAGCATAATGGTGTCTGACGGCCCTCACGGACTTAGAAAAATGCGTGATGATACAGACAATCCTAACGAAGCTATCAAGGCAGTATGCTTCCCATGTGCCTGCGCACTTGCCTGCTCTTTTGACAGAAAGCTGCTTACAACTCTCGGCAAGGCTCTTGGCGAGGAGTGTCAGGCTGAGGACGTTTCCGTTATACTTGGCCCTGGCTGTAACATAAAACGTTCACCACTTTGCGGCAGAAACTTTGAATACTTCTCAGAAGACCCTTATCTTGCTTCACAGCTTGCCACAGCACACATAAAGGGCGTTCAGAGCAAGGGCGTAGGAACTTCCCTTAAACACTTTGCCATGAACAATCAGGAAACAAGACGTATGAGCTATTCTGCCAACGTTGACGAGAGAACGTTCCATGAGATATATTTAAGTGCCTTTGAAACACCAGTCAAGGAAGCAAAGCCTTGGACAGTGATGTGTTCATACAACCGCATAAACGGCGAATATTCCTCGCAGAACAAGCTTTTGCTCACTGATATACTCAGAAACGAATGGGGCTATGAAGGACTTGTAGTTAGCGATTGGGGCGCAGTTGATGACAGACCTCTTGGCGTTGCCGCAGGTCTTGACCTTGAGATGCCTACCAGCAACGGCAAAAATGACGAGCTTATCATAGAAGCCGTAAACAACGGCTCACTTTCAATGAAAGACCTTGACAAGGCTGTTAGAAACGTGCTTACGCTTATTCAGAAAGCCGAGGACGGCTATGCCCCTGCAACAAAGTGGGATAAAGAAAAACAGCATGAACTTGCAGGCAAGATAGAGTCCGAATGTGCGGTACTGCTCAAAAATGATGATAAGATACTGCCGCTTGACAAGTCTGCAAAGATAGCTTTCATTGGCGAATTTGCCGACAAGCCACGTTATCAGGGTGGTGGAAGCTCTCACATAAATTCATTTAAGGTAACATCTGCTCTTGAAGCTGTCAAGGGCATGGATAATATCACATACGCACAGGGCTTCGTCACCGACCGTGATGAAACTGTTGACGAGCTTCTCGATGAAGCTGTGGAGCTTGCCAAAAACAGCGATGTTGCCGTTATCTTCGCAGGTCTGCCCGAAAGCTTTGAGTCTGAGGGCTTTGACAGAAAGCATATGAGAATGCCTGATTGTCAGCTCAAGCTTATTGATGAAGTTACTAAGGTAAATGAAAACGTTGTTATCGTTCTCCACAACGGCTCGGCTGTTGAAATGCCGTTTGCAGATAAGGTGAAGGGCATACTTGAAATGTATCTTGGCGGACAGAACATCGGCACTGCTGAAAAGGCTCTTATTTTTGGCGAAGCTAACCCTAGCGGAAAGCTTGCGGAAACTTTCCCTGAAAAGCTTTCACATAATCCGTCTTATCTTAATTTCCCGGGAAATATGGACGATGTTGACTATGCCGAGGGAATTTTCGTGGGCTACAGATATTATGATGAAAAGGGCATAAAGCCACTGTTCCCATTTGGTCACGGACTTTCATACACAACCTTTGAATACAGCAATCTTACTGTTTCAGAAAACGAGATAAAAGACGACAAGACCCTGACAGTCATGGTGGACGTAACAAACACAGGCGACAGAGACGGTATGGAGATCGTTCAGCTTTACGTTTCCGACAAGGAAAGCTCGGTGCGCAGACCTGTCCGTGAGCTTAAGGGCTTTGAAAAGCTTTTCCTTAAAGCTGGCGAGACCAAAAAGGCTGTGTTCCACCTTGATAAGCGTTCATTTGCATACTACGAGCCTGATATACACGATTGGTTCGTTGAATACGGTGAGTTTATTATCGAGGCAGGCTCTTCTTCAAGAGATATCAGGCTTTCGACTTCTGTTTATGTATCTTCCGATACAAAACTCCCAGTGCATTTCACCTTGAACACCACCTGTGGCGAGATAAATTCTATCCCAGAGGGCAGAGCTATGTTCGGGGACATTTTAAGCAAAATAGACTGTGGCTTTGGCGACACGGCTTCCGACGATCTTGGCGCTTCTGCAAAGGAAATGATGGAAGCAATGATAAGAGATATGCCACTGAGAACCCTTGTTACATTTACAAATGTTCCGGACATCACAAGAGCGAAGATGTCAGAAATGGTGGAAAATCTCAACGAAATGCTTGCAGAAAAATAACCAATTATGGACAGCAAGTTAGACAGCAACAAAGACGAAAAATCGAATGTGACAGAAAATGATGCTTCAAAAGCAAAAACAAGCAGAATAAAACTTTTTGTAGGCGTAATCGCAGTTGCGATCGCCATTACTACAGCGATCGCTTCTGCACTTGTTAACAGACCACAGCGTGATGATGTGGTGATACTCACACCTCCTGCTGACAGCTCTCAGGCTGACAAGGTGGACAATTCAGGCAGTGAAAAGGTCATTAGCAAGAATACAAAGGCACACACCACCAGAAAAACAACGTCATCAAAAGCCGTCACAAGCAGTATTGCTGAAACAAAAGAGGAATACAGCTTTCCTGCTGACATAAACAAGGCTGACAAGGAAATGCTCATGGCGGTGAGCGGCATAGGCGAGGTAACAGCCGACAGGATAATAGCATATCGTGACAGAGTTGGTGTTATCAGCAACATGGATATGCTTCTTGAAGTAAACGGCATCGGAAACTCTACACTTGCACTTCTCAAAGGCTATTTTTATGTTGACAGTGCAGACTACCATGATATGCCGCAGGAAACGAAAGCCGCAGAAACTCAGCCTGTTCAAACAGAAATCCCTGCTGATACTGTAACAGAGCCTCCGGCCACAGAGGAGCAAACTGTTACAACGGCTGAAACTACTGAGAAAGTCAGACAGAAAGTGAACATAAACAAGGCTGACGCTCGGGAGATATCAGACAAGCTGCTAATTGATATGGACAAGGCGAATGCTGTCATAGAACTTCGTGAGCTTATATCCTATTACGAAAGCCCTAACGAGCTTCTTTTGTGCAAGGGCTTTACAGAGAAACTTGTTTCCGAGCTTTGGGATTATATTGAAATATAACTGTATTTTATATATCTGCTACATAAAAAAACTCGCACATTTTAGAGGAGCGCCGATAAAGAAGTATTTAAGATTTTAAGATGAGGTTGCGTAACCGCCTTGGTTACGCAACCTTTCTCTTTTTGTCGTACTTCATACTGTCAGCGACCGCAGTCGATACTGCAACATCGAAGCGATAATAAATGTCAATCTGCTGTGTGCGGTGCCCACTGCTCTTATTGGGAGCATGAACAACGATCTTCTCGATAAGCTCATGCATGATCTCAGGTGTCAGCTCCGTAATATGCTCATACTTCTGTACCACCTGAATGAAGGCGGTCACATCGGCTGACTTCTGCTCTGCTGTTTCAATAAAAGCAGTAACCTCTGATGCTTTCGCTTTCAGCTTTTTCTGCTCATCCTCATATTCTGCGGACAGTACAGCAAAACGTTCGTCAGAGATCTTACCCGAAATATTGCCCTCATAGAGTCTTGCGAAAAGCCTGTCAAGTTCAGCAATACGCTTTTCAGCTTGTTTCAGGGCTTTCTTTGCTTTGGAAAGCTCCGAGGTCTGTTTCTGAACGGAATTGTCCATAGCCGCCTGCACAAATAATCCTGTATAATAAAACTTGACACATACAAAACAATCAAAGTATAATAAAAACAAAGGAGTGTGTCATCAATGGGAACAGGAAAACAATATGATGAAGAGTTTAAAAAGCAGATCACATCTTTGCAGAAAAAGCTGGCGAAGAAAAATACGGAATACAATCAGGCGGATAAGAAGTCCCGTGAGCTGTCCGAAGCAACGAGAACCATAGAGGAATATCTTCGCCATGAACAGAGCCGAGGACAACAGCAGAAGCGTAAGCGGAATGACCTTGAATAATAGGCGAATTGCACCGAGAAAAAAACGTGATATTGCTGCGCCCTGCACAAGAATTATTACAATTATCCCGATATGCTGGACTCTGAAATCATTGTAGGCTATAATATGGTTACTATGAAATTGGAGGTGCAGTATATGTTAGCAATACCCGAATTGGCTATGCCAAAAGCGAACACAGTCACTACTGTCTGCAACGGCAGGCGTGAGGTCTGGACGGACTATGAAGAAGCGGAAGCGTATTTTCTTGATCTTATGATGTCCACAGAGAGCGAGGAGCATGAACGTGTAGAGTGTGTATACATTCAGCTCCTGCACGGACTTGACGAGTGCAGTGACGAAGACGAAAATAGTAAGCGAGCGAGTTGTCAATAATGGCAACTCGCTCGCTTGCTATTTTATGATTTGAATATCGTCTTTAGTTGGTTCTTTGAAGTTTTTAAGTTTTTCGCTCTTTAGAATAATATCATTACAAGAAAAGGCGGTGAATGATAACAACTTAATCACTAACGCTCCAAAGTACAAACATTCACCTGAAGAACACTCAGATTCTCCAATAATTCCGTGAGCAATTCTATTTCTAATATTTGCACCTGCTTGTTCATTCAATAGTCCACGAAATGCAAATATTATGTTGTTATCATAAGCATCCAATAATTCAGGTAAAGAGAATACCGAACTTAACACTTTTTCTTGAGCTAACCCATCATCAGATAGTGTACTTGTTAACCCACCGACCTCGTTAGCTATATTTCTAAAAAGATTCTCCATTTGTGGTGCAAGGATATGCATAGCCTCATAATACTCTCCTCTTAAAAAACAGCCAACACCTTTTTGAAAGATTGTTTCTCTGCCTTCGGGAATAATACAGTTTTCTTTAGTAAGAAAATCGACCTTAGCATTGTTGATAGAAAACCTACTTCTGATATACTGAAGAATGTTTTTTACCCATATATCTCCAACAATTCTTTGTGTTTGCAGCGAAGAACGGAACATATGTAATTCTAATAATTCCTGATCTTTTTCAGGATCATTATCATCCAGAGGTGCCATCTTAATAATTGTTCTTCCTTGCGCATCTAATACATTAGTTCCAAATAAGGATGACAATGGATTGTTTGTACATTCTTTGATTGTCCGCTTCCTGAGTGTATCTATTGATTCAAAGCCAACATATCGAGTGAATCTGATGATGCATTCTTCAAATGAAAGCCCATCCATATTTGTTTTTATATTTTCAATAACTTTTGAAATGTCAAATGTCGTACGGAAAGTATGCATATTTTTAGGAATCTTTTTTTGTACTTCGACAAGTTTCTTATGAACTGATTCAGCCTTGGAGCTTGCACCATTGTTACGAAATAACACTATGGCTTTTTCATAGAAACCAACAGATCTAAATGCTCCCATTACATCATTCTCTAATAGTCTTTCAGCAAAGTCGTATTGAAACTGCGCTAATGCAAGATTACACTTGGTAACTTCGTTTTTCTTATTAAGTTTATTGTAGCATTTGGCTTCAAGTTCATATGCTTGTTCAATTGCGAGAACACTATCATCATTACTATTCAAAGATATAATTGAGTCCACTGCTTTTATTATTAAAGAAAGGTCAGTGCTTTTCTGATCAAAGAATAACTCCATTATCCTCAATGCACAAAATGCATTTATATGAGTAGCTTCACCGATAAAAGTATTACAGAACCAATCATATATTTCAGAGTATAACGCTTGAAATTTGATTTGTTGAGAGATACATACTGCTCTTTTTAACGGATTTAATGCTTCATAATACTTTCTGACTTTATATACCTGTTGAAATGTTTCCCAATATGACTGTGCAGCTATTTGTGAAGCAGGATAGTTTTTTCTCTGTGTCCATAGTATGTCTGAGATGAGTGACCTTAATGCTAAAGGTAGTCTGTCAAGCTCAGTCTTTTCGAGAATTTGGTAATCGGTTTCTGTAATGTCTTCAATAGCAAATGACCTGCTCCCATCTTTATAGATAAACATAGGATTAAATGTGATTTCATTTTTAGTTACATGAGTCCCCATAGAAGATATATTTTTCAGCAATTCAAACAATATTCTATCATTGTCTTCAATCGTTGAGTTATCCACATTGGCAAACAAACGTGACATAGAATAATAATGAGGTTCTGTAATTATCTCGTTCAATACTTCGTAAATATCCATATTATCCACCAGCCCTATATTTTTATACTCAAGACAGAGATAATAATTGTCTAATACTATTATATCACATCTTTGGCAAATTGCAAATTCATCTTTTTCAATTTTACTGTAAAGAAGCTTCTTATACGACAGCAAGGAGCATTTTCACATATTCAGCGCGCATACAGCGCAAGACCTGCGCGCAGTTGCTCTATAATACAGAAAAGCCGATTTCTCGAAATAGATACATTCACGAAATCCGCAATAATTCAATGGCAGATGGCATACTACCCCTTATTGAAATTATACAAGATTTCACTTAAAATTTCAAGTATAATGCTGAAAATCAGCGGTTTGTATACAACAAGGGCAATGCAGATGTGCAGATTGCTATTCTGAGAGCGTTGGAGGGCTACTGAATGGAGAAAACAGGTATAACTATTACAAAGCGTAAAGACGGGCGGTATGTCGGGAAGTTCATCGCTGAATACGCCGATAACGGCAAAGCACAATATCATTATGTTTATGGCAAGACCTACGAAGAAGCCGAGAGCAAGGTGCTTATAGGACGTGAGATAGCCACACGCTATCTTTCGGGCAGATATATCACAGTCAGCAATGTGTATCGGGAATGGCTGAATGCTGTGGTAAACCGTGTCAAGGAATCCACACTTGCCAACTACCAGAATAAGTTTGAAAAGCACATTCTCCCCGAATTCGGGGATATTCCGTGTGCAGATCTGACCGCAGGCAGGATCAATGCCTTTATAAACAAAAAGCTCGCAGACGGCTTATCTGCAAGCTATGTGAGGGATATATTTACTGTTTTCAAAACGATGCTGAAATATGCACAGGAGGAATATGGGTTCAGGCTTTCCCTGAAAAATGTCGTTCTTCCTAAAGCCGAAAGAAATCAGGTCGAGAAGATCAGCGATACAGAGCAGAAAAAGCTCGTTTCTTATCTGAAAGCCAATATGTCTCTGACTGCTTTTGGTATCCTGCTGTCGCTTTTTATAGGTTTGCGTATAGGTGAGCTTTGCGGTCTGAAATGGGAAGATGTCGATTTTCAGCACAAGGTACTGCGTATCCGCAGGACTGTTCAGCGTATCACTTCCGCCAACGGTAACAGGAAGACAAAGATCGTGATCTCCGCTCCAAAGTCGGCAACATCATTCAGAGAGATTGCCATCCCCGATATGCTCATGAAGTATTTTGAAATGTTCCGTGATGAAGCCGATCATTTCATCTTATCGGGTGCTGACAAGCCTGTCGAACCTCGCACGATGCAGTACCGCTACAAGAAGATACTGCAATCGACGGAAGTAGAAAGCCACAATTATCACAAGCTCCGCCACACTTTTGCGACCAATTCCGCAGAGAAGGGTTTCAACATCAAAGCACTGTCTGCCGTCCTTGGTCACAGCAGCGTAACCCTGACACTCAACCGATATATCCACCCCGACCGCACCTATGAACGCAGGCTCATGAATATGTGTATGCAGTTGTGAATTGTTGTCAAAACAGCATCTTGAAAATTGAATAGTGACGGTTTTACGCTGTTTTGTGAGCTTTCTCCTGAATGTATCTATTTTGAGAAAAAACTATCTTCTCCCCAGATACTTTACATAGTATAACACCGCACCTATCAGGTATACAGGCAGAATGAACAGTTATCCCTGAATTATGCAATAGTCAGGGGGATTGCAATGGCACACGATACTTTATATATAGTTGACAACAGCAGCGAAAAGGCTTCTGTAAAAAATTATCTTTCCGAATGGTGTTCTATTTCCAAACAAATGGATATTGCAACAGGTTACTTTGAAATCGGTGGCCTGCTCACTTTAGGGGAAGATTGGCAGAAACTCGATAAAATACGCATTATTCTCGGCAATGAAGTTACAAAACGCACAAAAGACGTCATAGAAGAAGTAGCACAGACTATGATCGAGCGTTTCCGTAGCAGTATGGAGCGTGAGCAGGAAAAGAATGAGTTCTTGATAGGCGTTCCTGCTATCATAAAAGCTATGAAAGCAGGCAAAATTGAGTGCCGTGTATATGACAGCAATAAATTTCACGCTAAGGCATATATCACCTATTTCCGTAATGAATACAGAGAACAGTTCATTTCCGCTATGAATGTTCCATTGGGATATGCCCTGGTCGGTTCAAGCAACTTTACAAAGGCGGGACTGACGCAGAATATCGAGCTGAATGTTCAGGTCAAAGATGAAGTCGAACAGCTTCAGAAGTGGTTTGATGAGCATTGGCAGAACGGCACAGATATTACCGAGGCTGTGTTGAAAGTTATGGAGATGCACTGCCGTGAGTTCAGCCCTTATGATGTTTATCTTCGCTCCATGTATGAGTATTTCAAGAGCCATGAGGAAACAGTATCGGAATGGGAAGAAAACGAATCGGTCGTTTATAAGGGCTTGTCGCAGTATCAGAAGGACGGCTATAACAGCCTTATCCAGATAGCAGAGCGTTACTCCGGCGCTTTCCTTTGTGACGGTGTCGGTCTGGGCAAGACCTTTGTCGGCATGATGCTGATAGAGCGTTTCGTAAAAAAGGAGCGTAAAAATGTTGTACTGATCGTTCCTGCATCTGCAAGGGTATCCGTATGGGAAGTAACTATAAAACGACTTATTCCTGAGATACTGGAAGGCTTCTATCCGTTCAAGATCATCAACCATACCGATCTGCTGCTTGACAAAAATCAGAACTTGATAAATCAGATCGCACAGCAAGCAGAAATTATAATCATAGACGAAGCACATCATTTCCGAAACCGTTCCTCCAACAGATACAGAAAGCTGTTTGATATGATGCAGGCAGGCTGTAAAAAGCAGATGTTTATGCTGACAGCCACACCGATCAATAACAGTTTCCTTGATCTACAGCATCTTATCGAGCTTTTTACGCACAGGCAGGAAGATTACTTCTCTGCGGCTCCTCTCGGCATACACAGCCTTGCAGGACATTTCAAAAAGATGGAGAAACAGCTCGATCAGGTTTCAGGTACAGCTATCAGCGATTCCCTTGATATATCCGGCGATATTATCCGCGCAGACAAACTTGTGACGGAGCTTGTTGTACAGCGAAGCCGTGCTTATGTTAAGCGTAGTCTGCTGACTGAGCAAGGAAATAACGTTTTGTTCTCCGAGAGAAAACCGCCAACAGTTGCGAACTACTCCCTCGAAAAGTCATACGGCAGACTGATAAATGACTTCAAGGAGTCATTTGACCACAAGGATAAGAACGGAAAGACGATAACGATCCTGTCCCTTGCCATTTATTCGCCGTACAGCGATGATTATTTCATCGGGGACAAGTCCAAGATGGACAAGATGGTAACCGGTCGTCAACAGCAGGTAGTAAATCTTATCCGTATTCTGTTGCTGAAACGCTTTGAAAGTTCTATCGAAGCATTCAAGGAGACTTGTATCAAAATATATATCCGTCTGAACAAATTCCTCAACGACTACAAGGATACCGATGCAAGCAGTAAGCGACGTGTTGAGAGAAAACAGGCTGAACAGGAAGATATTCTACGGTACTCCGAGGAATATGCAGCTTTGAATCAGACCTATATCGAAGATATTGAGGACAGCCTGCCCGATTATGTGTGGAATACGCAGGAAGTCTTTGATGTCAATGATTTCAATATCAATGCTCTGCTTGTTGATACGATGATGGATATGGACACGCTTTCTAAGTTCATCGAAGATATGATGGAATTCAAGCCCGAAAACGATGATAAGATACGGGAATTAAAGCATATCCTGCATGAAGATACACATATTCAGAACAAAAAGGTTATCATCTTCACGGAATACAAGGCGACAGCGCAGTATATTTATCGTGAGTTGCAAAAGTCAGGTTTTACCGATCTTTATGAGATCGACGGACAGACTTCCGGTGACCGCCATGAGATGATACAGCGTTTTGCTCCGTATTATAATGGCTGTTCATCGGCAGAGGTAACGGACGAAATAAAGATACTTATCGCAACAGATGTACTTGCAGAGGGCTTGAACTTGCAGGACGCATCGTGCCTTATAAACTATGAATTACACTGGAACCCAGTAAGGCTTATGCAGAGAATAGGTCGTATCGACCGCCGCCGTGATGCCGATACCGAAGCCCATCTGCTTGCAGATCACCCCGAACTGAAAGCAGACCGAGATTTTGCGTATTATTGGAACTTCCTGCCGCCAAAGGAATTGGAAGACCTTTTGTCACTGTATAAGACAGTATCAAAGAAAACGCTCCGTATTTCCAAGACATTCGGCATTGAGGGAGAAAAGCTCCTCACTCCTGATGACGAATACGAAGCACTGAAAGAATTCAATTCACATTATGAGGGCAGTACTTCCGCAGAGGAAGAAATTGCCCTTGCATATCAGCAGCTCTTAGCAGATAATCCCGACTATCTTGAACAGGTCAAGGAATTGCCGAGGAAAATGTACAGCGCTAAAATGGCTTCAACACGAAAGGGGTACTTCTTCTGCTATGAACTGCCTACTAAGAGAGCTGACGGCTCATGGTCGGACGGCGACGGTATTTACCGCTGGTATGTGGTTGATTCGGAAACTAATCAGGTCACGGAAGATCTGCATGAGATATGGACTGCCGTTAAGTGCGAGCGTGACGAGAGCAGAGCCTTTAACGCTAATGAGGAGCAGTTCTCCGAGGTACGCAAAGTAATTGAAAACTATATCAAGAAGAATTATCTGAAAGCAATACAAGCGCCTATGGGCAAAAAAGCCAAGTTGGTCACATGGCTTCAGATGATATAAGAGGTAACAGATATGGATATCAGAAATATAAAGAGCATAGACGATCTTATCATATACTTTACCGAGGAACTGAATTGGAACATCGACCTTGATGATTTTGATGAGATCGACGATATTACATACGATTTCGATGCATCAGACATCGGACTGAAAGAAGAAGCATTTGCTAAGATTTCATCATTACGCCAGTTACGGCCACTCTGCGATGAGCAGAAATGGGGCATCTTCTGCGTAGAGTTCGACAGCAACAAGTTTGAAGTGTCGGCACTCCGTAAGATACTGTCGGGACTTATCCCCAAGAGAAGAAACGCCGCTGAACACGCTGTATGGTCGCAGAAAGACCTTCTGTTCCTCTGCTTTTGGGGGACGGATAATAATCGAACCATCGGTATCGCACATTTTGAGGATAAGGACGCAGGACTTCCGCAGATAAAAATGATCTCATGTGCGCCTGCTGTTGAGGATTTCACGCAGATACGAACTTTTGAAGATCACATCGGGCATTTGTCATGGGTGAAAGATGTTACTGACACACAGGCATGGTACGCTCAGTGGTCGGCGGCATTTGTAACAGCATATCATCAGGTCATAAGGGACTCTGCTTCGCTTACTGTCAAGCTGGCAGCAGAGGCTCAGGCTATACGTGACCGTATACTTGACATTTATGCTGTCGAAACGCATGACGGATATGTGCATAAGTTGTTCAAGGATTTCAAGGACAATCTTATCCACGATATGATCAAGCAGCAGTTTGCGGATATGTACGCTCAGACCGTTGTTTACGGCTTATTCTCGGCAAGATGCATGGATAAGACGCAGGATAGCTTCAATGTGAAAGAAGCGATCGCCTGCATTCCGAACACGAACCCTTTCCTGAAAAGGCTGATGGAGGAATGTATGGGCGAAAGCTCTGAGCGTCGCCTGACCTTTGACGAGCTGGAAGTTGCGAATGTTGTGGAGATACTCACGCACACGAACACAGACCTGATTTTGCAGGATTTCAACCGTCAGACAGGTGGTGGGCGTGAAGATCCTGTTATCCATTTCTATGAGGAATTCCTAACCGCATATGACAAGGCACAGAAGGTGCAGAGGGGCGTTTACTATACACCGCAGCCTGTTGTCAATTTCATTGTCAGGGCGGTTGACAGTATTCTGAAAACGGAGTTCGGGCTTGTCGACGGTCTGGCATCGGAAGAAACAAAAGACGTTATGGTAGAGGTTGAGGGTAAGAAACGTCGTGAGCGCCGTGAAGTGCCTGCGGTTCAGATACTCGATCCCGCAACAGGTACAGGAACATTCCTGCGTCAGACCATTCTGCAAATATATGATAATTTCAGAGCCAAGCACAAGGGTGAGAGCGAGGAGCAGATCAAGAAGGCATGGAACGAGTATGTTCCAAAGCACCTGCTGCCACGTCTGAACGGTTTTGAGCTGATGATGGCTCCCTATGCCGTTGCGCACATGAAGCTCGCTATGGTGCTGAAAGATACAGGCTATGATTTCGGCGGCGACCACCGTCTGAATGTGTTCCTGACCAATTCGTTAGAAGAAGCAGGCAAGGACGATTTTCAGATGACGCTGTTTGACAATGATCCGCTTGCGTTTGAATCTATTGAGGCTAATCAGGCGAAGAAGAATAACGGAATTAATGTGATTATTGGTAATCCGCCATATTCTGGTATCTCATCAAATAACAATACTTTTATTGCTAAACTAATAGAAGATTATAAATATATTGATGGTAAACATTTCAATGAACGTAAACATTGGTTAAATGATGATTATGTCAAATTTATTAGGTATGCTCAATCACTAATCGAAAGAACAGGAAGCGGAATTCTTGCTTATATTTGTCCTCATGGATTTTTAGATAATCCAACATTCAGGGCTATGCGTTGGAATTTATTGCAAACCTTTGATAAAATATACGTATTAAATCTTCACGGCAACATCAACAGGGGAGAAAAATGCCCTGACGGTAGCAAGGATGAAAATGTATTTGATATTGAGCAAGGCGTGTCTATAAATATTTTTATTAAAAATCAAAAAAACACGTCTAACTCAAAAATAAATCATACTGATTTGTATGGTATCAGAGAGTTAAAATATAAATATTTACAATCAAAAGTCATATCTGATATTGCATGGAAAAAGGTTGATGCGAATAGTCCATACTACCTATTTGTTCCAAATTCAATCAGCGAAACCAACAATTATTGGGAATGGATAAACATTGATGAACTATTCATAAAGAATACTACGGGAATTGTCACTATGGGTGATGAATTCATTGTTGCTGATACAGCAAAGTGTATCGAAGCAAGAATCAAGGATTTTATTGAAACTGAATATACGACAACAGCGTTTAAAGAAAAATATCATCTTGGAAAGAATTATCCCGATTTCGCCTTAAGTAACAAAAAACATATTGAATATAGTAATGATAAAATAATCAAACTTTGTTATAGACCGTTTGACAACAAATATACATATTATGATAGAATGCTAATTTGGAGAGCAAGAGATGACGTATCCCCATTATTCTCAATAGGTGACAATATAGGACTAATAACTGCAAGAAGTAATAAAGCTGAAGATTGTAGCCATTTTTTTATAGCAGATTGTATGTCTGAAGCCAAATGCGGAGAACGAACCACTCAATCAGCTATTTTTCCACTTTACTCATTTACTCACGATTCTACTACGAACAGATTAACAAGGACACCAAACTTAAATTCAAAGATAGTATCCTCTGTATCTAAATCATTAGGGTTGCCATACAAACCTAACTCTGATGGAAACGAATTTGATAGTTTTGCACCGATTAACCTACTTGACTATATTTATTCTATTGTCTACTCTGACAAATATCGCGAGAAATACAAGGAGTTCCTGAAAATAGATTTTCCCCGTGTGCCGTACCCTACAGATCAGGAAACATTCTGGAAATTGGTCGAGATCGGCGGCAAGCTGAGAGAATGCCACTTGATGCAGACCGAGTTCGATACCGAACCGTACAGCTTTATCGGTGACGGCACAAACGAGGTCGTCAAGCCCGAATACAAAAACGGCAGGGTGTACATCAGCAAGACACAGTATTTCGACAATGTACCGCAGGCACAGTGGGAGCAGTACATCGGCGGCTATCAGCCATTGCATAAGTGGCTCATAGACCGCAAGAAGACTGCACTCTCCACTGAGGACATTGAGCATTACAAGAAGATCATCGCTGCTCTCAGGCTCACAGAGGAGCTTATGGCGGAAATTGATCAGGTTGTGGAGTTCTGATATGACGTAAAAAGGACAGATGCTTCTCTTGTGGAAGTATCTGTCCTTTTGTTGTTATAGCTCGCTGTAAAAGTCTTTACTTATAGTTGTTTTGGAAAACTTCTATATGGGCGCAATCCTTTCGTGCGAGTCCTTTTTTGCTTAATAACGCCAATGCAAACGGCGAGCCTTATGAATAACAGATCATTTATCCTTTGTTTTTTTTGACACGCTTACGGCAACGGCACCAAGCAGCAACATTGTCAATGCTGCACCTGCTCCTAAGCCTGTGTTAGGTGACTTATCACCGTCTTTGTTTACATTTTGAACTGCTGTCTGTGAACTGTTTTGTAAGCTATCATCTTTTTTACCAGTGCTTTCTGGTGATGTATCTAATGAACTTTCAGGTGTTTTTGTACCAAGGACATAGAAAGGTGCATCGTCTGTAACAAAGGATATTTCTGCATCAGACTCTTCACATTTAAGACTGCTTACTGTACCATCAGCTTTAACGGAATTTACCTGATCTTTGTCTGTGTTTATCGTTACCTTTATTCCATTTGCCGGCAGAATAGAATCTCCGTCAATGTAATAAATATGAAATGCTACGGTGTTTTCAGACTTTTTTCCCATGACGCTGTTTAACCAGTCAAGAGCTTCCTTCTCTGTGACCTGATCCACCGCAAGTTTTTTATCTTTATCGGCATTCTCGATCTTCACGCTTGTGCCATCTGGAAAATCAATAACAGCATTTCCATCGTCGTCAACAGGCACACTGTTCCATGGAACATCTTCTGTATAGACCGCATAAACATTTCCATTTGCAGTTGTATTATTATCATCAAGCTTTGCCTCGGCCGCATAAGCACCAGAAGGTATGCTTAATGCAAGCACAAGAGCAAGAAATGAAGTCATTTTTTTCATTGGTCTATTTGACCCCCTATCTGTGTATTCAAGGAAGCCGCACCTGCACTATAATAAGTGTGCGGCTCGTAACCCATGATCTTAAGCTTTATCTTTGTACCGACCTCCGGCGTCTTTGAGAGCGTAACATATTTCACATACTCGTTTGGCTTGATAAGACCCGTTTCTCCAAGCATATTTCCCTGTTCGTCAAACACTCTGAGCTTTATCCAGGCATTGTTGCCCTCGATATTTGTAAGATATACTATTGCCTTATCGCCTTCCATAGTGACGTTTCCGCACACCGCAAAATCATAGCTCATATCATCTCTGTTCGGAGAGCTATAGCCTAAATTTTCCGAAACCTCAGGCTTGCCATGCTGTGCTGTGCTTTCAAAAGGCGGTGGAGTAAATTCTGCACTTTTTTTATCATTTGGACGGCACAATGCAAATATCATCACGCCAATGGTAACTGCAAAACAGACCATAAGCACTGATACAATCAGCTTTCCGTCATTTTTTTGCTTATCCATCATAAGCCCCCTGATATGAATACTTTTTTAATTACGCTATCGGTACAATCCCAATATCATTGTTTTTTACTACCATCCATGCTCCATTTGATCCTGTTACATAATAAAGAGTTGTATCAACATGAGTAGAAACAACCATTGCGTCAGTTACTTATTGAATGTCTTCAGAGATCGTTACTGTGATAGTGCCAAGATCTGTATTGTTTGTTTCTATTCCTGCTCCACTAACACTGAAATGTGTTGAATCTTTAGGTGCGGCGTCAACAGCAGTGCCTTCGGCTGTTTCCAATAAAATAACATCTTCATAAAACATGCCGTTAAGTCCTTCGACCTTTGATGCAAAATTCAACTGTGCTTTAATAGCCGAATTTGAATGGTTTGTTACAGTTATCTCCTTAGGCTCATCCCACCAGCATGCAGACTCTGTGGTATAGCTATGTGTTTCAGGATCCCATACCTTATGTCCGCCAAAGTAGGTAAAATTCATTTCCTCCCACTCAACGTCCACAGACATTGTCGTTGACTTGGAATCAATATAGCTTCCTGTAACCTTGATATTTGTTGGTTCGCTGCCGTCATTTTTTTCTGAATTTATCGCATATGCTGTAACCACGCTAGTGCTTGCAAGCACTAATGCGGCAATGATCGCCAATTTGTTTTTCATGATAAATTCCTCCGTTATTTATTTTTCAACAGTGACAGTTATTTTTGCAACCGTATCGACCATTGCTTTTTCACCTGATTGCGGATCATAACTTAAAACTCTGAAATTTGCGTCTGTATAAGTGCCTTCACTAAGTTTGTCCGCCTCGCCCTCAAGCAAAGGAAGCGTTTTAAGCTGATTACCTGGTTTTATAGTACCTGAGCGTGCGATGATCTCACCATTTACCTCGATACAAAGCACGATATCCTGAGTTGAACTGCTTGGATGCTTATAACTAAAATAAGCTGTTTTATCAGAAAGCTTGATATTCACTGTGTTTTCGTATTCAAGAGAAATTCCTCCGCCACCCTCAGGAACATCAATACTTCTGCTGTTGTCCTCCAAAGGTTCAGCATTCTGCTCTGTCTGCTGAGGTGCATAATCGGGTACTAGAGATTTTGTTTCTGGCTTTCTGAAAAACACAGCCCAAATCGTAATGCCTATGCAAAACATCATGCCCAGAATAAGTGCAGCTATTATGATCCTTTGTTTTTTTGCTTTGTTCTCATTATTCTCCATCATTATCCTCCTGCTTGTGCATTAGCCAGACATTCCTGCTAAATAGCATTAATGTTCACAATAATTGTACATTGTTATTAACAAAAAGTCAACAACATTTGCACAAGTGGTAAAAATAATACACAAGCGGTAGTTTTTTTGATACATATGGCTTTTATTTTTTGACAGTTCAAAATCCCCGTGACCGTTAAAGCACAACAAAAACGATAGCTCTCATAATAACACCGTTACTTTTTTATTAATAGATAATACTTGAAATCTTCGGGATAATATAGTATAATAACTTTATATGTTGTTGTCCTGATAGGAAAACTCAGGCAGAAGGAATGGTGATAGTATGAAAAAAGGAGTTATCTCTGTGAACTCAAATGCAGAGAAAACTATTATTGCAATGACGATATCCGTTGTTCTTGCCATTATTTTTGACGGCAAAAAGAAAAAGCCTGCAAAGCGCAAAAACTTTGCTCAGCGTGTTTCAAAGCACTATAAAACTATCGACAATATAATGCTTATGACAGTTGCAAAGGACGTCAAGAAAAAAGAGCAGGAACGTGCGGCTCTTAAAAAGAAAAATTCATACAAGACCAAGCTCCGTGACCTTGAGATACAAGACGCTGAGTTTATTGAACTGTAGGTGATATCATGACGGAATATTTCAAGCGTTACCGCAGTTTTGTTGCAAGCTGTCTTGAGGATAAAGACTGCGACTTTGCAAAGCTCCTTGATTATCACAAAGAACATATCGCTTTTTTTCAGCACGAACGGCTGATACATCTTATCGTGACGGTGCTTTTTGCACTTTGTACTGTCATGACGTTCATTGCCATTGCAGTTTGGCAGGTCATGATACTCATACCCCTTGCCATTGCGTTTCTCGTACTGCTTGTGCCTTATATAAAGCACTACTATTTTCTTGAAAATCAGACTCAGCTTCTTTATAAGGACTATGACAAAATATACAGACGAGTACATAATTTTGGACTCGACAACGAGAAAGGCGTGAAATAATGGAGTACACAAAATACACCAAGGAGCAGTGGAAAGGCAGCGTCATAACCTCTCCCCTGCCACCTACTCTCGTTACCTGCGGCAGTATGGATAAACCCAATGTGTTCACAGTTGCGTGGACAGGCATTCTCTGCACTCAGCCGCCTGTTACCTACATCTCCGTCAGACCTGAGAGATATTCCCATGAGCTTATCACTCAAAGCGGTGAGTTCGTCATAAATCTGCCGACCAGAGAGCTTGTGAAAGCTGTGGATTGGTGCGGTGTGAAAACCGGCAGAAAAGTGGATAAGTTCAAGGAAATGCACCTTACCGCAGAACCGTCCGCAAAGGTATCGGCACCTTTGCTGGCCCAGTCCCCTGTGAATATCGAGTGCAAAGTAAGAGAGGTCGTGAGCCTTGGAACACATGATATGTTCATTGCGGATATTGTGGGGCTTGACGTTGCAAAAGAATTGCTTGACGAAAAAGGAAAGCTTTGCCTTGACAAAGCGGGGCTTCTTGCCTACGCTCACGGAGAGTATTACGGTCTTGGCAAAAAGCTTGGCACGTTCGGCTACTCAGTAAGGAAAAAGAAAAACAACAAAAATATCAGAAAAGGAAAATAGAGTTATGAAAAAAATTCTCACAGCCGCAGTTGCGCTGGCTGTATGCTATAGGCTCAGACCTATCAAAGCGTACGCATGGAGCGGCACTACTCACGAGGACATTGTGAAAAAATCACTTGCACTTCTGGAAAAGGAGAAAAAGCAGAAGCAGGTGACTTTCTATAAAGACTATCACAGCGAGATACTCAAGGGCTGCACACAGCCTGACGAGGAGAACGATATGGACAAAGGTCATGGCAAGCATTATTACTCCTGCGTTAATCCAAAGGGCAAGGAGCTTCCTGAAACTAACGGCTATTACCGCAACCGCTTTGGTGACCTTGCAGTGAGCGCAAGAACTTGCCTCGAAGAAAACTACACCGCCGCAGTATCTCTTTACAAAAGCGGTGACATAAAAAACGCCATGCGTGTTCTCGGCAGAGCCGCACATTTTATTTCAGACATGGGCTGCACTGTTCACGTTGCAAACATGAAATATCAGGACAAGGCAAACAACGTGCATTACGCTTTTGAGAAGCACGTTTCCACCACCTGCACAAGACACACAGCCGACAGCTTCGACAAGCGTCTGCTGAAATACTACGGCAAGGATAACTTTGGCGAGGCTTCAAACAAGCTTGTGAAATACGCAGGCAAGTTCGTTGACACCATTTCTCACCTTGACCCAAGAGCTTTTGATGACGTTGCAAAGAACACTCTGCCGGTCACACAGCAGAATGTCACAGCGCTCCTTCTGAAATTCTATGACGATTGCACCTCTGACGCAGGTAATTACATACTTGACGGCAAGGCTTACACATTCAAAAACGAGATATCGGGACTTGTACTCACTGTTACTCCTAAGGGATTGCAGCTTGAAAAGCCTGACAAGGAGCTTGAACAGAAGCTGATGGTCTGTCTTACAGAGGACGGCACATTCGGTTTAAAGATAGGCGACGGCGGATATGTAAACGCTTCATGCAAGGGATATGACTATCTGAAAATAGACGGCAAGCCTGTTCAGTTCAGGGTCACTGCGTTGGGAAAAAGACGTTTCAGAATATCCACTGAGTCCACAGACTATGTAAAGGTGCTTGCAAACTCAAAGGGCGGAAAGCTCTCCTTTGCTGACCTTGAGCCTGAAAACTCAGCTCAGATCTGGATACTTAACTAAAGATCACAACACAAAAAAGGCAGACTCATCGTCTGCCTTTTTTTACTGCAAATTATGTTTGCGTGTTATTATAAAGTTAGTCAACAGGAAATATGCCAAAATATATGCGAACTGATACATTGTCATAAACACAAGTCTTAGGTTGAATGCCGATTCTGTATCGGGCAATCGTGACGTTGGCATAAAGAGCATATTCCACAGAGAAAGGTCGCCTGCCAAATTGCTTATCATTGAGGATAACATATTGCAAGCGAAGATTATGGCAAAGCCTGCAAGAACTTTATGCTTGAAACAGTTTGAAAGGGAGATAACAAAATATAAGAAAATCTGCAAGCCTGCAAACAGCGTCAGAGTATACAGGCATATCAGAAACGAAGTGAGCGGTTCTTCAGCAAAGCCGTTGCCCAAAGCGTTTATAAAATCTCCCACAGAGTCAAGATACTCTGTTGGGTCGATAAGCAAAAGCGAAAGCACAAAAACGATCATGCTTGCCGCCGACCATATAACAGAAGAGATGAACTTTGTGAAAATGTGATAATATGGCTTGACAGGTATTGTCAGCATAAGATAGCCCTCGTCAGTGAAAAGGGTCTTGTGAAAGTTCGTCAGCGATATGGTAAAGCCCACAGTGAACAACGCCCCCACGGCAATACCATAGGCAATGCTCACAACAATGAATATCATCAGAAAATTAGGGCTTTTAACGCTCTCACCATAACGGAGCATCAGAGAAAATATCAGTGCAACTATCATATATCCCAACACAAGAGGGAAAAACTTTCTTGCCGAGCGTTTAAGCTCATATTTCAAAAGCTTGCCTAACATCTGTACACCTCCCTGAAAAGCTGATCCACAGACTTGCCGGTTTCGTTATGGATAGCGTCAACAGATTTATGCAGCCTTAGCATACCGTTTTGTATCATCACTACGTCGTCAAGGACAGGTTCGATATCTGCAATAAGGTGGGTGGAAATTACCACAGCCGCCCGCTCGTTGTAATTTGAGATTATGGTGTTGAGGATATAATCTCTCGCCGCAGGATCAACGCCTGCAATTGGCTCATCAAGAAGATAAACGTCAGCCTCACGGCTCATAACAAGACAAAGCTGCACCTTTTCTTTTGTACCCTTTGACATTGTCTTGAACTTTGCCGCAGGGTTTATCCCCAGCCTGTTCATCATATCCTGAGCCTTTGCTACATTGAAATTGCTGTAAAAATCCTGAAAAAACCTAATCATCTCATTTACTTTCATATCGTCAGGTATGAAATTTCTGTCAGGCAGATAGGAAACCACTTTTTTAGTTTCCACGCCAATAGGCATTCCGCATATGAGTATATCCCCTGCCGTAGGTTTTATAAGTCCACAGCAAAGCTTGATAAAAGTTGTTTTTCCGCTTCCGTTCGGCCCTAGCAGACCGATAATTTTACCCCTCTCCAGCGCAAGGTCAAGATTGCTCAGCGCTGTAAAGCTTCCATACTGCTTTGTAAGCCCATAAGTCTGCAAAACAGTTTCCATGCTGTCCCCTCCTTTGTAGCAAAAAGCAGCAAGACTTTAACACGCCTTGCTGCCGCATTATTATCTTTCTTCACAAATAAGCTTGATCGCAGTTCTTTCCTCGCCGTCGATCAAAACGCTTGCAAATGCAGGGATACAAATAAGATCAATGCCCAATGGTGCAAGATAGCCCCTTGCGATTGCTATAGCCTTGATCGCCTGATTGGCTGCGCCTGCGCCCACTGCCTGTACCTCAACTGCACCGCTGTCACGGATAACGCCCGAAACTGCTCCTGCCACCGAATTAGGAACAGACCTTGAAGAAACCTTTAGAATTTCCACTTGAATACCTCCATAAGTAAATTCAAAGAATTTACCCCACTTATTATACACACTATATTATACTACATACATAATAAAATTTCAAGCTTTATTAATACTTTTCGTTATTATCGCTTAATAACACGCTGTATATTTGTTGCTTTTCCCGATTTTTCATCAAATTTTACCACAACTCCGTTTATAAAGCAATCGTTTGTGCTTTCTGAAAACCTCACAGGGGTGCGATATTTGAACTTATTTATGACTATATCACTGTCCACCCCAAGTACGGAAAGCTCAGGGCCTGTCATTCCAACATCGGTGATATAGGCGGTATGTCCGCCTAAGATCATTTCATCAGCCGTCTGAACATGGGTATGCGTGCCAAGCACAGCAGTGCATCGTTTTTGCAGATAAAAGCCCATAGCCTTTTTCTCAGAAGTTGCCTCCGCATGAAAATCAACGATTATATTAGGCGTATCAATGCTTTCAAGAAGCTTGTCAACATAGTTGAAAGGATTTTCCACGGCTTCCATATACATCGTTCCCATAAGATTTACCACGGCTATCTTATAAGGACACATATCAATATAAGTCACTCCATGACCCATAACGCCCTCAGGGTAATTGGCAGGTCTTAAAAGTTGCTCGTTTGTGTCATAAAGCTCCTCAGCCTCACGTCGTCTGAAAGAATGATTTCCTGTCGTTACAACGTCAGCCCCCATGTTGAGAAGCTGTCTGTAAGACTGCGGTGTGATACCATTGCCCTGAGCGGAATTTTCACCGTTCACCACGGTCACATCTATATCATATTCACGCTTCAGCTTATACATTCTGCTTTCAAGAAAATCGCAGCCGCTTTGTCCCACAACATCTCCGATAAAAAGTAAGTTCATTTGCTATCTCCGTTCTATACTGCATTTTACAGTTACCCTTATTATACACTATCCTTACTGCAAAATCAAGCAGACATCACAAAAAAAATCAGACGCTTTTACACGTCTGATCTTTCATATCAATTATCGTCAACTGAAATATCATCAACTATCTCAGGAGTATCCTGGATTTCTGGTGTTTTATCAGGTTCGCCCATGAACTCGCTTTCTGTAAGCTCGCCATTCATAAGCTTCTCAAATGTTGCACCGTCAACCTTTTCATATTTCATAAGATACTTAGCCACAACATGAAGCTTATCCATATGCTCGTTGAGTATCTTTTCAGCGTCAGTAAATGCACTTTCAATAAGAGTTCTTATCTCATTATCGATCTCAGCCGCAACGTTATCGGAGTAGCTTGGCGTATTAGTGTAATCCCTGCCAAGAAATACTTCATGATCGCCCTGACCGTATACAACTGGACCAAGATTGTCACTGAAGCCGTAGCGTGTTACCATGTTTCTAGCTGTGGAAGTAGCTCTCTCAAGGTCATTTGAAGCACCCGTTGAGATATCGTCAAGAATCAGCTTTTCAGCAACACGTCCGCCAAGAAGAACCACGATATTTTCGTACATCTCGTTCTTGCTAACATAAGATTTATCCTTGACAGGCAGGCTCATTGTGAAACCGCCAGCCTGACCTCTAGGTATGATAGATACCTGATGAACTTTATCTTGTGATTTGCTGTAGTATGTGCAGAGTGCATGACCGCCCTCGTGATAAGCGGTAAGCTTCTTTTCGTCCTCTGTGATGACCTTAGACTTTTTCTCAGGACCTGCCACAACCTTGATAGAAGCTTCCTCAAGCTCGTCTTTGGTGATAGCCTTTTTATTCTTTCTTGCCGCAAGGAGCGAAGCCTCGTTCACAAGGTTTTCAAGGTCTGCACCTGTAAAGCCTACAGTTGATTTTGCAATAGTTTCAAGGTCAACGTCAGGAGCGAGCGGCTTGTTTCTTGTGTGAACTTTCAGTATAGCTTCTCTGCCCTTAACGTCAGGATAGCCAACAAGTATCTGTCGGTCAAATCTGCCCGGACGAAGAAGTGCAGGGTCAAGTATATCACGTCTGTTTGTTGCAGCCATAACAATAACAGAATCGTTATCCTCAAAGCCGTCCATTTCAACAAGAAGCTGGTTAAGGGTCTGCTCACGCTCGTCATGACCGCCGCCAAGGCCTGCGCCTCTCTGTCTGCCCACTGCGTCGATCTCGTCTATAAAGATGATAGCAGGAGCGTTTTTCTTAGCCTGCTCAAAAAGATCTCTTACTCTTGAAGCACCGACGCCCACAAACATCTCAACGAAGTCAGAACCTGAGATCGAGAAGAATGGAACTTTTGCTTCGCCTGCAACGGCTCTTGCGAGAAGCGTTTTACCTGTACCCGGAGGGCCAAGGAGCAGAACGCCCTTAGGTATTCTCGCGCCGATCTCGGTATACTTCTTATTATCACGGAGAAAATCAACGATCTCCTTAAGTTCTTCCTTTTCCTCGTCTGCACCCGCAACATCATCAAAGGTAGCTTTCTTGCTGCTTGGCGCCATTTTGGCATTTGTTTTTCCGAAAGATGACATCTTTCCGCCGCCTGCATTCTTCATCATGAACACAAAGAAGAATATCATAACGCCCAGCATAAGCAGCGTCGGTATCAGATGGAGCCAGAAGCTGTTATCCGATATCGGTATAAGATTATACTGCAAAGGATCGTCTGGATTTTCAGTATTATATTTCTTACGATAGTTCTCAGCGTCCTCACCGCCAAGGACTTCATTTGCAAACAGTGAAACATTTGGAACTGTATAACTATATACCTTATCCTCGCCCTTGAGCTTATACTTAAGCTGTCCGGAGCCAAGATCAAGCTCAAACTGTGACACGTTCAGGCTGTCAAACTGTTCCATTATCTCCGAATATTTTTTATCGGAAGATTTTGTGCTCATGCTTGTTAGCATATAGACCAATCCGCAGATTATGGCAACCGATACCAGCAGATAGATCAACAGGGTCTTTCCATTATTATTGTTTTTCAATCGATCACAACCTTTTGTTCTGTATTATATTTGGCTCCTTATTCGGAAACTATACCGATAAAAGGAAGATTTCTATATCTCTCATCATAATCAAGACCACAGCCAACAACGAATCTGTCCTCGATCTCATAGCATTTGAAATCAGGTGTTATGTCTGCAACACGTCTTGACGGCTTATCAAGCATAACAGCTATCTTAACACTTGGCGCACCCATTGACGCAAACTTCTTTTTTAATTCGCAAAGTGTTCTTCCTGTGTCGAGAATATCCTCAACCAATAAAACGTCCCACTCTCTCAGGTCAAGACCCATAAAATCATGATCTCCTGAAATTGAAACATTTCCTGTTGAGCTTGTGCCAGCATAACTCTTTGCAGTAATAAAAGCGATCTGCATATCGTTGTCGATACTTCTTACAAGATCAGCAGTAAACACAAACGCTCCCTTAAGAACGCACACAACAAGAAGCTTTTTTCCTTTATACTCTTCAGTTATCTCTGCTCCAAGCTTTTTCACAGACAATGCAAGCTCTTCCTCAGAATAAAGAACCGATATATTGTTCATTAACTAACAACCTCTCTGATTATATATTATCAATGTGACAGAAAAGTGAAAAAATACAAGTTCACACAAAAAACTTTTCAGCTTAGGGTGATAGTCCTCTCACTTTATGGTAAAAGCCAATATTTTAACGGTTTCAGAGTCTATCTTCACCCTTTCAGCCGCACCGCTTCCTTCAACGAAAACGACGCCCTGACTATCTTTTAGGATAACGGCACTGCTCCTGTCCTCAAGTCTGAAGGACTTGTTCACCAGCTTTCGCACATCGCTGTCAAAATCTCTGTTCACAAGGCGTATCTTCTCGCCCTCTCTGCGATTTTCGACAACAATCTCACCCTTTATTTTATCATAATCCAGACAGCAATTTGCAAACTTTTTATGAACATTTGCGATTTTTCCGTCAAAAGGATAGATTTTGAACTCTATCTCCTTATTGCCGAACTGATAAACGCCCTCGTCGCTTACCTTAACGCTCCTGAGAGTGCTGCTTTCAAGCATCTCGCCCTTTGCAAAGCTGAGCACACCTTTTGAGCAGACCGCAAAGACTCCGCCCTTGACGTTCGCCTTACCCACGTCAAGTATCAGCCTGTCGATATCCTCGATACTGTCATGGCTCACAGTAAGCCCCTCTTTCTCAAGAATGTGCATTATTGCACGTCGGCGTACACTTTCGTGGAGCTGTCTTAGACACAATGCGTCATAGCCCTTTGGCAAGACCGCTTTCTCAAAGGCTTCAAGCCCCTGACTTTCAAGATAATCGCTGTCTGTTCTAAACCTGTCTGCTGTCATGGAATATGAGCCAAAAAGCGAACTGTTAAGCTCCGCTAGTCTTGGCACAACAAGGTGGCGAATCTTATTTCTGGTATAATCGTCAGTAAGATTTGTGGAATCAGTAACAAAGTCCTGTCCTCTCTCTTTGAGAAAGCCCTCTATTTCCTGACGAGTACAATCTATAAGCGGTCTTATAATATTTCCCCTCACAGGCGGTATTCCGCAAATACCTTTCAGACCTGTACCCCTTGCGAGGTTGAATATGGCAGTTTCAAGGCAATCCGAAAGACTGTGTGCTGTGCATATCTTGTCTGCGCCTATACTGTCGAAAAAGTCATATCTAAGCTTTCTTGCCCCCTCCTCAGTAGATACAGAATGTTCCTTGCAGTAGCCCACGACGTCGGCATGAAACACCTTCAGCTCGACCCCAAGCTTCTCGCAAAGCTTTTCACAAAAATGCTGATCTCTGTCGCTTTCCTCCCCACGGAGGTGGTGATTGACATGACAAGCGCATACATCATAGCCCAGCTCATATAAACACAAAAGGAGCGTAACGCTGTCGGCGCCTCCTGAGAGGCACACAAGCAAGCGTTCGCTCTTATTTGCCATATTAAATTTCTCTATGGTAGAAGCTACCTTTACAAGAAAATTATTCATCATCTCTCCTGAAATCAAGACCTCTGAACAGGGTATATTCGCCTATCCAGCCAAGCTGCACCTTATCTGTCTGTCCGTGACGGTTTTTCGCAACTATACACTCAGCCACCGACTTGTCGCCCTCATCGCTGTAGTAAGCGTCACGATAGAGGAACATGATGATATCAGCGTCCTGCTCGATAGAACCTGATTCTCGCAGGTCTGAAAGGATAGGTCTTTTATCGTCACGCTTCTCTGAGCTACGTGAAAGCTGTGAAAGTGCGATAACAGGCACATTAAGCTCCTTAGCCATAAGCTTCAAGGAACGTGTTATCTCAGACACCGCCTCAACACGGCTGGCGTTTTTATTGGCTGATTGCATGAGCTGTATGTAGTCGATGACCACAAGTCCAAGATTTCTCATTCTTCTTAGCTTTGCTTTCATCTGCGGCACTGTACAGCCTGCACCGTCATCAAAATATATAGGAAGCTGTGACAGCGTATCTGCCGCACCTGCTATCTTCTCCCAATCGGAAGGCTCAAGATTGCCCGACCTAAGCAGGGTATTATTAACAAGCGCCTCTGAAGCGAGCATACGGGACACGAGCTGTTCCTTACCCATTTCGAGAGAGAATATAACAACGTCACGCTTTGTCGCCTTGCAGGTATTCACCGCAATATTAAGTGCAAATGCAGATTTTCCCATTGCAGGACGTGCCGCGATAATGATAAGGTCAGTTCTGTTTAGACCTGTTGTGATTGCGTCAAGCTGACCAAAGCCTGTCTTTGCGCCAAGATGTTCGCCTGCGTCAGGACCTGATATCTCCTGCAAATGCTCGAATGTATCAACGATAACGTCGCTTATTCGTGTAAGACCCTGAACATCTCTGCCCTGTCTTATCTCAAATATAGACTGCTCGGCAGCGTCAAGCTGCGTCTGTGAATCCTCACCGCCGTCATACGCCTTTTCAAGAATCTGATTAGCGGCATTTATAAGCGACCTTACCCTTGCTTTTTCCTCGATTATCTTGCAATAGCTCTCGATATTATCCGTTGACGGCACCATTTCCATAATACCAAGAAGATAATTCTTAGCCATTGCAGACGTTTCAAAAACACCCATTGTGACGGCTTCATTAATTACCGTGATAAGGTCCTCTTTACTGCCTGTGGTGAACATTCTCACTATTATGGTGAAAAGCTGCTGGTGCTGTGGACGATAAAAGCTTTCAGGCTTTAGTATCTCAATGACCTTCGGAAGCACCGAAGGATCACGAAGAACTCCTCCCAGAACGGCTTCCTCAGCCTCCTGAGAAAAAGGCAGCTCCCTGCCAAGGGTCGCTCCTGTGGTAAGCCCACGGAAATTATCAGCCATGATTACTCCTCAACGACCTTTACTTTAATGCTGCATGATACGCCATGAGTAAGCTTTATCTGTGCAGTATAGTCACCGAAAGCCTTTATCTCGGCTGTAAGATTTATCTTCTTCTTCTCGATAACAACGCCATACTGAGCCTTGAGGCAATCTGAAATAACGTTTGCTGTAACTGCGCCAAAGAGCTTTCCGCCCTGACCTGCCTTAGCCTTTACCAGAACTTCCTTATCCTTTATTTTCTCTGCGATAGCTTTATTGTCGGCTGTTTCAACATCTATCTTGTGCTGAGCGGAAGCTTTTTTTCCTGCAAGGTCATTAAGGTTTTTAGCTGTAGCTTCAAGTGCAAGACCCTTTCCGATAAGAAAATTTCTTGCATATCCGTCTGCAACGTTGATGATATCGCCCTGTTTGCCTGAACCCTTTACATCTTTTAACAAAATAACTTTCATATTATTCACTCTGCCTTTCTTTTTTTATTCCTGCGAATTATTTTCCCAGTATTCGTCAATGGCGTCTGCAAGACGTTTTCTCGCCTCATTCATTGAACAGTTGAGCTGAGTTGCCGCCATAGTAAGATGACCGCCGCCACCCAAAGACTCCATGACGATCTGCACATTACAAGCACCCATGCTTCGTGCAGAGATATTTATCACACCGTTCGTTTCATAGATAACGAACGAAGCTTTTACGCCTGTTATACCAAGCAGCTCGTCTGCCGCCTGTGAAGCCGCTATCCTTATTTCAGAGAAGCTTTCCTCTGTATAAGCCACTGCGCACTCTTTATAAAGGTGAGCACTGTTTATAAGCGACGATTTTTGATGATAAGTCTCGATAGAGTTTGCAAAAAGCTTTTTTACAGCTATGGTATCAGCGCCCTTTTTCTTCAAAAATGCTGCCGCTTCAAAAGTGCTTACGCCTGTTTTCATAATGAAATTCTTTGTATCCAGCATTATTCCCGCAAGCAGAGCTTCCGCCGCATGGACTGTGATATTGGAATCCTCGCCGAAATACTCGATAAGAGCCGTCACAAGCTCGCAGGCCGATGACGCATTCGGCTCTAAGAATGACATTATAGTCGGCTCGATACCGTTCACCATTCTTCTGTGGTGGTCGATAACTACCACATTTTTCGCCCTTGCAAGTATCTCCTTTGCCTCCACCAGTGCAGGGTTATGGGTATCAGTTACCACAAGAAGCGTGTTATCGTCAAGTCTTTCAAGACCCTCCTGTGGAGTTATGTAATAATGCTCCGACTCATTTTCATTTATATAATTTATAAGCGTTTTTGACAAATTCTGCTCAGGGTCTACCACAACGTAAGCTTCTTTTACCATGTTTCTGATAGCACAGCAGAAGCCTGTTGCTGAGCCTACGCTGTCAAGGTCGCCAAATCGGTGACCCATTATAAGCACCTTATCGTGATTGCAGATAAGCTCCAGCATAGCCTTTGCCACCATACGGATACGGGTCTTATTGTTCTTGTCAGGTGCAGAAGAAATGCCGCCGAAGAACTTGAATTCACCGTCCTCCTTGACAGCTGCCTGATCTCCGCCACGTCCAAGGCACATTTCGAGAGCCTGCTTTGCAAACTTCTCGCTCTCCGCAAGGTTTGCACCATCTCTGCCCACACCTATGGACAATGTAAGGTTAGAACGCTCGCCAACGGCTATTTTTCTTGCCTGCTCGAGTATCTTAAATCTCTGCTCGATTATAGGTGCAAGGTGGCGTTCCTCCATATAAACATAGAACTTGTCGCTTGCAACTTTCTTTGACACCGCAGTGGTATTCTCCAAAAATTCCTCTATGAGCTTTTCTATCTCAACAACAACATGAGCTTTTTCGCTCTCTCTGATATTTGACATAAGCTCGTCAAAGTTATCGATAGTTATGATTATTACCGCTTTATGGGACATTCTGAACTCATATTCAAGCTCCACATAATCGGTAACGTCATTGAAATAGACCATTGAAAGCTCACCGTTTGTATCAGTATGTATAGCCTTTGCCTTATAGAAATGAGAATTTGTGCAAACAAGGTCACCGTCAGAGGTGTATATCTTATCCATATCGATATTCATAAGCTCTGTGAGGTCGATTCCGTAGGCTTCCTCCTCAGAGTAGACCTGTCTCCCAAAAAGTCTGTTATACCACACGATGACGTTTTCGCTGTCGATTATTATAGCAGGAGCAGGAAAATTCAGGAGAGAATCTCTCTCCGTCTTTGAGATCATCGTGGAAAGCTTTGCCACATACTTGCGAGTGTGATTGTGGAAAACCACTTCTTCAAGCACCCACAATACAGCCGCCGCCACAGACACTAGGATAAGCACACTGCCCGACTCTCTGTGAGACGGAGTAGAATGCAGCATAAAAGCGCCTATAAGTGACGAAAGCATGGTAACGCACACTGTTATTCTTATTATGATCTGTAATCCGTTGTTACTTTTCATTTTAAAGCTCCTGCATTTCTATAAACAGCCGCACTGTTGTCAGGCGGTCATAATTCCATTATTATCGGCAAAATCATAGGACTTCTCTTTGTCTTTGTGAAGATAAAGTCCGAAAGATTATCCTTCATTCTGCCCTTTATGGTATTCCAATCCTTCATATTTCTGTCAAGACAATCCTGAAGTGTTTCGGTAAGAAGCTTCTGAGCTTCGGTCATAAGCTCCTCGCTCTCTCTTACATACACAAAGCCTCTTGAAACCACGTCAGGCCCTGCAAGGATATCTCCCGAAGCCCTGTCGATAGTTGCCACGGCAATGATAAGTCCGTCCTGAGCAAGATGTTTTCTGTCACGGAGAACTATTGCGCCAACATCGCCAACGCCAAGACCGTCCACAAGTACCTTGCCAGCAGGCACTTGTCCTGTTATCTTCATGTCAACGCCGTCTGTTTCGATAACATTGCCTATATCAGCAATGATTATATTGCTCTCAGGGATTCCCACAGAAAGCGCCGTATCTCTGTGCTTCATAAGATGTTTATACTCACCGTGTACAGGGATAAAGAACTTTGGCTTTGTGATAGAAAGCAACAATTTCTGCTCTTCCTGACAAGCGTGTCCTGAAACGTGCACCTCGTACATTGACTCATATATTACCTCTGCACCCAATCTCATAAGGTCGTTTACTACCTTTGTGACATACTTTTCATTGCCGGGGATAGGATTAGCCGAGATTATGATAAAGTCCATAGGAGTGATAGTAACGTTCCTATGCTCGTTTGCCGACATTCTTGTAAGCGCCGACATAGGCTCGCCCTGACTTCCCGTTGTGACGATGACCATTTTTTCAGGTGCATATCTCGATATAGTGTCGATATCCACAAGCACACCGTCAGGCACTTTAAGATAGCCAAGCTCGATGCCCTTTGAGATAACATTCACCATACTTCTGCCTGACACAGCCACTTTTCTGCCGTGTGTGACAGCGTTATTTATTATCTGCTGAACTCTGTGAACGTTTGAAGCGAAAGTGGCAATGATTATCCTCTTGCCCTCAGCCTTGTTGAAAAGCTTCACAAAGCTTTCGCCAACCTTGCGCTCGCTCATGGTATAGCCGGGTCTTTCAGCGTTTGTAGAGTCAGCCATAAGAGCTAAAACGCCCTTATTTCCAAGCTCTGCAAATCTAGGCAGGTCGATTATACCGCCCTCGATAGGTGTATAGTCTACCTTGAAGTCGCCAGTATGGATAAGCACACCAGCAGGGGTATGGATAGCCATTCCCACGGCATCAGGGATAGAGTGGTTTACTCTTATAAACTCCACCGCCATACAGCCAAGCTTAACTGTCTGTCTTGGCGTTACAACGTTGAGTTTTACAGTTCCTAGAAGCCCATGCTCTTTCAGCTTGCCCTCAACAAGACCAAGGGTAAGCCTTGTGCCGTAAACAGGCACGTTGAATTTTTTCAGAAAATACGGCAGACCGCCTATATGATCCTCATGACCATGTGTAAGCACAACGCCCCTGAGCTTTTCCTGATTTTTCTCGACGTATGAGAAATCAGGGATAACGATATCAACTCCAGGCATTTCACTGTCAGGAAAAGCCAATCCGCAGTCGATAACGAACATATCGTTTGAACACTCGATAACAGTGAAATTCTTGCCTATCTCGTTAAGACCGCCAAGAGGGATTATCTTCACAGGCGTTCTTCTTACAGGCTCTTTCACTCTGTTCGCCGCAGGTCTTGGACGTCTTTGCTGAGTGTTCTGCGGTTTTCTCTGTGGAGTTTCATTTCTCGGCTGAAGCGTTTTTTTCACACTGCCCGAAGCTCTCTGACTTTTTACACGGTCAAGCTCTTTTGAAGCCTGAGCCAGAGGTATCTCGCTCTTATTCTGTTTTTTTCTGAAAAAACGTTTTTGTGTAGGATTTTTTACTGTGTTGTTCTTTTCGTTCATAAAATAATGTACTTTGCCCTGCTGTACTCCGCTTTTAAGCCTTCAAAGGCACAAAATGCCGCAAAAAAGCAGCACAAACATACGGCAGGAGCAATTATCTCCTTCCTGCTGCATTTTATCATGCTCAAATAATATTCGATTTTTCCGTTTAGATTCAATATACCGCTGCGTTTGGGCTTTATTATCATGTGCTGTCAAAAACGCTTAAAGCCTCAAAGAAAGACAAAATGGTGTGATGAACGCAGTTTAAATACAGCGGCATGAGCCGCCTTTGTCCGAACAAAAATATCTGATTATATTGTACTCCATTTTCGTCTCAATGTCAATAGCAATTTATTACATTTATCTGAATATGCCCTTTATCCTGCTTGTTATATCCTCGCAAAAGGCAGCCGCCTGCTCGCAGCTCACGCTTTCTGCAAACACTGTTATACCTTTTTTATCCCTCAGCGGTCTGATAACTGCGTGTGTCTTGCCCATTGTTATCTCACCCTCTGCCGAACAGCCAAGCTCTGAAAATATCTTTTCCTTGTTTTCACGGCTCATTGTTATGCCCACAAATCGGCTTGAAGTGTATGCGTCAGGCACATCACAGAGAGCTTTTTGTAGCGTTATCCCCTGCTCTGACAGATAAGACGTCACCGCTGACGCAAGGTAAAGTCCGTCATAGGCAAACATATTATGGGTCGAAACGGCAACGTCCTTTGCTATGTCAGCATTGCTTTTGTATCGGTAAAGCCTGCCACAGTGGTCTTCAGCAGTGGCATCGGCAATAGAGGGGAAATTCTCAGGCAATGCCACCGCAAGCCCCTTTTCAAAGCACACCCCTGCATACATTGCCACCAGCTTTTCCCACATGACATAGCCTGTTTCCTCACTGTAAGCTGATACCCTTGTTCCGTCTGCGGAAAGATTGAATATTATACGCTCGCCGTCTATATCGTTCCTGCCGTGAAAGAGTCTGTCTGCAAGGATCGCCTTTTTAACATCATATGTGCGGATATCCACATTTACGCCTTTAAATCGGTCAGGGAGTATTTTTTCAAGCTCTGCGACGTATATCTCCCTTACCGCTGAAAAATCTGTCACACAACCCGTCTGAGAAAGCCCCACACTGCGATAAGCTCTGTCGTCAGCTATGCTTCCAATGCGGTCAAGAAGCTTTTCATCAGGCAACATTCCCCCAGCCGAAATAAGCCTTGCGTGACCTGAAATGTTTGCGCCTATGAGTATGCCGAACTCTCCGCCAAATCTGTTCACCGCATAAGAAAGCTCTGAAATGCCTGCTCTGCCTATACTGTACACGTTCACTCCAGCCTGACATATGCCGCAGTCAAGGGCTTGTTTGAGCAAAAGGCTTTCGTCAGAGCCATAGGCTGTCACTATACTTCCGCCTTTTTTTGCAGCGCTTGCGGCACAAAGTCCAAAAAGCATAGCCTTTTGCGCTGTGGCTTCACCGCCCCACAAACTGCACTCGCCGTTTTCGTCTATGACAAGTCGGCTGTCAGATGATATTTTCACGTTTTCATAAAGCCTTGCGCCCTTTTCAACAGTTTTTCCGGACCATATGCCCACTTCTTTTTCAATGACGGCTTCGCTTGCGATATGAGCCTTTTCACCTATGACGGAATATTCACCGCACTTCACACCGCTGTCAAGGACAGCCCCACGGCATACCACTGCACTGTTTATATCACAGCGTTCAGATACCACCGAGCCTATGCCAACATATCCGTTCACCTTGCCGCCCTTTACAACAGCGTTATTGTCTATGACGCTTCCGCTTTCTATGACCGACCCTGACATGACAGAAACGTTCTCTCCTATATAAACAGGCTCACCTATTGCCGCACCGCTGAAATTATTTTCCGTCAGCCTTTGTGACATATTTTCGTTGTAAAGCATATGCCTTTGACAATCGAGAAAAGCCTCAGGCGTGGTTATCCTTTTGTAATAGCCTTTTCCGTCAAGCAGGACAGCTTCGCCACTTTTCACAGCTTCGGGGATTATATCCTCCGTCATATCCATAGGCTTTTCAGAATTAAGACTATCAAAAAGCTCTCTTTTCACTATATATATGCCAGCAGGTTTGTTTTCAGTATCATAAGTCAGAGCCGTACAAAAGGTATCGTGGCTCAAATGAACTTTTATAATCTCATCAAGAGGGTGAGTGCATATACAGTTACATTCCACGGCAAGAATTTCTGTTTCATCGCACATTGCTGTTCTAACAGCCTGCACAGTGCTTTTGCCTGCGGTGTTTATCATATGGAGCTTTATCTTACCTGAGTATTTTTCATCAAGAAGCCTTTCTACCTGTTCAGAGCCATAGCCCACCGCAAGGACAGCTTCTTCAAAGCCTGCTTTCTCCAGCATTTCAAGAGTAAAAAGCAGAATTTCTTTTCCGCATAATCTCAGAAGAGCCGCAGGTCGCCTGTCTGTCATGGGCATCAATCTTTCTCCACGTCCTCCGCATAAAACAACAGCTTTCATATATGTTCCTCCATTCATAATATTTGATTTAATGTATTATTGGAAAACATACCCACTGTTATTCATGTGAAAAAAATTTGCCACCGCCCTTTTCAAGATAGAAAAAATATGCTATAATGTAGGATACGGCATAAAAGAAATTTTACGGAGGTGTATATAATGGAGCAGTTTACGGCTCTTAAAAGAAAAGCACTTGAAAAATATTTTTCACGAATGAACGACCAACAGCGCAAGGCTGTGTTCAAAATAAAAGGTCCTCTCCTTATACTGGCAGGAGCAGGAAGCGGCAAGACCACTGTTTTGGTAAACCGCATCGCAAACATGATATATTTCGGCAACGCATACAACACAGAGCAGACCTACGGCACGCCCTCTGAGCAGGACATACAGTTTCTCAAAGACTACATTGACGGCAAGACAAATGACGCTTCTACCCTCGCAGACATTGTGGCATATGACTGCATAAAGCCGTGGAGCATACTTGCTATCACGTTCACAAACAAGGCGGCAGGCGAACTTAAAGAACGTCTTGCAGGAATGTTGGGAGAGGCAGGTCAAGGCATTACAGCGGCGACTTTCCACTCCGCCTGCGCAAGGATACTTAGGCGTGAATGTGACAAGCTTGGATTTTCAAGCAGTTTCACCATTTATGATTCTGACGATTCTCAGAGAACTGTAAAAAGCATATTGAGAGAGCTTGGCATATCCGAGAAGATGTTTCCACCGAGAACGATACTCAGCGAGATATCCCACGCTAAAGACCTGCTCCAAGAGCCTGATGAATACATCGCCTCAGCCGCAGGAGATTATCGTAATCTGACCATAGGCAAGGTATACAAGCACTATCAGAAGAAGCTCAAAGCCGCAAACGCTATGGACTTTGACGACATGATCTGCCACACAGTCAAGCTTTTTGAGCAGTTTCCTGACGTCCTCGACCACTATCAGAACTTGTATAAATATATAATGGTAGACGAGTATCAGGACACCAACAAGGCTCAGTTCAGACTTGTTTCGCTGCTGTCCCAGAAATTCCACAACCTGTGCGTTGTGGGTGATGACGACCAGAGTATCTATAAGTTCCGTGGTGCGACTATCGAGAACATCCTCAACTTTGAAGAGCAATTCGACTGCAATGCTGACACTGATGTTATAAAGCTTGAACAGAATTACCGCTCGACCCAGAACATTCTTAACTGCGCAAATCAGCTTATAAGCTACAATCAGGGCAGAAAGGGCAAAAATCTGTGGACAGCTTCGGGTGACGGTGAAAAGGTAACAGTCTACAAGGCTTCAAGCGAGCGCAGTGAAGCAAAATTCGTGGCTGACACCATTCTTGAGGACATAAACAAGGGCAGGAAATACAACGACCATGCCATTCTCTACCGAATGAACGCACAATCGAACGCCTTGGAGCAAACGTTCATACAAAGTGGAATACCATATAAAATAATAGGCGGTCTGAAATTCTATGACAGAAAGGAAATAAAGGATATCCTTGCTTATCTTTCTGTTATAAACAACCATTTCGACTTTCTCCGTCTGAGAAGAATAATCAACGAGCCGAAACGTGGTATCGGCGAAGCCACCGTAAATGCTCTTGAGCAGATAACCTCAGACCTTGGGGATTCACCTATCCACATCATGCAGGAAGCCGATATGCTTGCACCCCTTGTGAAGCGTTCAAAACAGCTTATGCCTGTGGGCGATATGCTCTCAGAGCTTACTGAGCTTTCTGACACTCTGCCACTTGCGGAGCTTTTGGACAAGCTTCTTGATATGACAGGCTACAAACGTCATCTTGAAATGCAGGGCGACGAGGGTCTTACACGTCTTGAAAACATCAACGAGCTTAAATCCACCATGTCAAGCTACGAAGAAAATGCTGACGAGCCGTCGCTGTCGGGATTTTTGGAGGAAATATCACTTTACACTGACGTTGACAATCTCGACTCTGACGCTGACTATGTTGTGCTTATGACAATGCACTCTGCAAAGGGTCTTGAGTTCCCCATAGTTTTCGTGGTAGGCATGGAGGACAACATCTTCCCGTCATCAAGAAGTCTTGAATCAGAAGCTGACACGGAAGAGGAACGCAGACTTGCCTATGTTGCGGTGACACGAGCAAAGGAAAAGCTTTATCTTACCCACGCAGAGGAACGTATGCTTTACGGTCGCACTGACAGAAACAGGATATCACGCTTTATAAAAGAGCTTCCTGCCGATTGCATAGAAAAGCAAGCCGAGGAAACAAAGGCTTCACCTTATCTCAACGGCTATGAAAAGCCTCACAGCATGAGCCTGCAACAGCAATTGGCTCAGCGAAAGGCTGATAAGAGCAATTTTTCTGTTAATACTGAAACTTTCGCACCAGGCGACAGAGTTTTGCACAAGATATTCGGTGAAGGCACTGTTTTAAGTTCAAAACCTATGGCCAACGATACTCTTGTTGAGATAGCATTCGATAATCGTGGCACAAAGAAGATAATGGCAAATTACACGAAGATAAAAAAGATATAAGGATATATGATAGAAAGATCCGCAGGGCGAAACAAAACGCTCTGCGGATCTTTTTGCAATATAAAAGCCGTACACAAAAAAATGTACGGCATATTTTATGTATCAGATAACATCGTCTTCCTGATTAGGAATGTTAAGCTGTTTCTTTGGAACACGCTTGATAGGATCATAGACCCACTTCTTACAGCTATAATCAGCGTCTACCAGACCCTGCTTCTCACAAAGGACCTTATTTCCTTCTCTTGATCTGTTGCCGAAAAGGCAGTAAGAACATGACGGTGAAATTCTGTTACCAAAATAGCTCTTCTTTGCCATGATTTATACAACTCCTTTAAGATAAGTTAATCTTTTTTCATTTGTTATTAATTATATCATACTGTTTTAGAAAATGCTAGTCTTTTCTTCAAAGTTAGTAATAAAATCATCATAATCAAGCAAAACGAGGGAACAAAATTGTTCACTTTGACGAATTTAACATTATTTGTAATAGAAGTCAAAACTGAATCAGGAATAAAGAAAGGATAGATAAAACGGCATATGACAGCAGACAAAAAGGCTGATGTCAAACGTGAGATAAAAAACGGCACAAGGGAGAAATCCACACCAAGTGCAGCTATTTGTATAATCACACACAGACCACCGAAGGAGCAGACAGCGGCTATAAATGGCAGAAGATAAAATGGACTTCCCGAAAGCTCAGTGAGAGAGGTTATTTCAAGACAGCTTTTCACAAGCACAAGCTCGTTTTCTGACATTGAAAACGCATCTTTCAGAAAGCTGAACGCTCCGCAGTATTCAAGAGAGGACATAAACGCTCCGAAAAAGACTATCATAACGCAGATAACAAAAAGCGACTTTCCTGCTGAGATAACGCTGTCGGTGAACATTCTGCCGTCAAGTCTGAAAGTCGGCTTTGATGTTTTCTTATCCTCATTTATAGCTCTGCCGAGAACAAGTGCAGTGAGAAAATTTGCCGCTAGTATGGATACGAACACTGCAATGCCTGCTCCTGTACAACCAAACACTGCAAGACCCACTGTACCAGAATAAAAAGCAGGCCCTCCACAGCAGCAAAAGCAGGACATTATCTTTGCAGTACGCTGGGATATTATCTTTCTCTGACACAGATCCGAAAGAAGCTTTACTCCCACAGGATAGCCTGCGGTATTGCCAAGAAGAAATACAAAGAAAAGCTGAGGCGGTATGCCCATTATAAATCTCGATATAGGATAAAAAGGCATTGAAACGCAGTAGTAAAGCCCACTTGAAACAAGTATCTGCGACAGCGCCATAAAAACAAACAGCGACGGGATTATGATATTCATACAGCGGTCAACGGCTTCGGAGATACCAAGCTTTACACTCTCGCCCCCTGATATGGTGATAATGCAGAACCATATGACCACCCCCGCAAGTATGTATACGCAAAGCTCCTTTGCAAGTCTTTTCAACATTTTTATTACCTCCCTACTTTTACTTTTTAAGTATATGTCAGTCTGTTTAATAATATAATTAAGCATAAGACAATGAACGGAGGACGCAAAAATGAAGAAGATACCATTTTTAAGCTTTTTCGGCATGACAAAAGAATTGACCGCATTAAGCTCATACATAAGCATAACTGACGACAGAGCCGCTGTTATCGAAAACTGCAAGCAGATAGTGGAATGCAGTGAGATAATGGCAAAGGTGCTGACAGGCTCTTTTGAGATAGAGATATGGGGCAGCGGACTAACAATGTCAAATTTCTGCTCCGACAGCGTGGAGATAAGAGGAAAAATAGAGTCGGTCAAGCTTGTGTCAAGAAGTATCAGGGAGAGAGGATAATGATTTTCGGTTATATAGATTATGTTATCACAGGGGACAGCTTCACCAAGTTTTTCCGCAGGATAATGTCAAAAAAGCTTCCCGTTAGCAAAATGTGTGAAAAGAACGGAAAGCTCTCTTTGCGTATGCCTGCGGAACACTGTAAGGCACTTGAAAGACTATGCGATGAACTTGGGCTTGAATACACCGCCACAAAACGTCACGGAAGTTTTGTTCTTGCAAAACGTTTTTTCGGAAGAGGAGGACTTGTCATAGGCACTGCGGCTGTCATGCTTTCGTGCTTCTATTTATCAAACGTGGTGGTGAGGTTTGACATACTCAGTGATGATGAAAATATCAGAAAAGGCGTTATGTCGGTGCTTAAAGAGGAGGGCATTGAAACCGGCACTTATATCCCAAGCATTGATCTCATAGTCACAGAACGTGCGTTAAAGCAAAAAGTAGAGGGCATATCATGGGCAGGCATAACACGCAAGGGGGACACGCTGATAATCGACGTTATCGAAACTGAGGGTGACACAAAGCGTGAGTCAAACCGCTATCCCTCAAATCTTGTTGCCTGCGAAAACGGAGTTATCGAAAAAGTCGAGGTTTATGACGGACAGCTAAAGATACCTGTGGGAAGCGGTGTGACAAAGGGCGATATCGTTGTAGGCGGTGAGATCATCACATCAAAATCAAGCTGGATAGACGGCAAGGAAAACGTTGAAACAAAAACAAGCTATGCACGCTCAAAGGGTAAGATACTAGGCACTTTTGAGCGCACTGTCACATTCACACAGCCCTTCGAGGACAAGGCAGAAAAGACGACAGGCAAAAGAGATACAAAGCGTTTTTTCACTGTGTTTGACGCTGATATCCCTCTTTTTTTCTCAAAGCCTGAGGGTTACTGGAAAAATGAGCAGAGATATTCTCCTCTGTCGCTTTTCGGGCTTGAAATGCCTTTTGGCATAACCACCTGCGAACTTGAAGAATATAAATTTTCACAAGACACCCTGACAGAACAGCAGGCACTTGACGCCGTTCATGAAAAGGCGTATTTATATGAGGAAAATTTTCTCTCAGACTATGAGATAAAAGACCGGCAAGTGGAGGATAATGTGACAGAAAACGGAGTAACCGCTACTGTAACATACACCCTATATGGCGAGCTTTGCAGAGAGGTGGAATTTTTTATTAAGAAATGATCAAAAAGTGTGAAAAGGTGCATAAAAAAAGTGTTAAATCTTACTGAGATTGTTGCAATCAGAGGAAAAATGTGATATAATAACTTTGTATAATAGGTATATCAGAACAAAAAAAGAGGAAGTTGTGCTAATGGCGGAAAAACTTATCAGCGTGGACAGAATGGAAACTGTACTCAGCCTTTTCGGCAATTATGACGAGAATGTTAATCTTATCCAAAAAGAGTATAATGTTGTGATTCTCGGCAGAGGTGACGATATCAAGATAACAGGCGATGAGGAGAACGTATTTAACGCCTCGGAAGCTATAAATAGCCTCATTGCTCTTATCAACAAGGGCGAGGCTATCACTGAGCAGACTATAAGATATGTTTTCACACTTGTGCGTGAGGGCAAGCAGTATGAGATAAAGCATATGTCTGATGACGGCGTGTGCGTAACGGTGAGCGGAAAGCTCGTCAAACCGAAAACTCTCGGTCAGAAAAGATATGTTGAAGCAATAAGAAAAAAGACTATCGTCATGGGCATTGGTCCTGCGGGAACGGGCAAGACTTATCTTGCGGTGGCAATGGCGGTAAAAGCTTTCAAGGCGCACGAGGTGGAGAAGATAATCCTCACACGTCCTGCGGTTGAAGCAGGAGAAAAGCTGGGCTTTCTTCCGGGCGACCTGCAATGTAAGGTAGACCCATATCTCAGACCGCTTTATGACGCACTTTTTGAAATGCTCGGTCCTGACACTTTCGCTAAACAGCAGGAGCGTGGCTGTATCGAAGTCGCTCCGCTGGCATATATGAGAGGACGTACTCTTGACGATTCTTTCATTATCCTTGATGAAGCGCAGAACACCACTCACGAGCAGATGAAGATGTTCCTTACACGTCTTGGATTCAACTCAAAGATAGTCATAACAGGCGATATAACGCAGATAGACCTGCCTGACCAGAGAAAGTCAGGACTTATCCAGGCAATGAACGTACTCAAAGGCATTGACGATATATCAATAAACAGATTTACCGACAAGGACGTTGTCCGTCACAAGCTTGTGCAGGACATAATCCTTGCTTATGAAAAATATAACAAAAAAGGAATGTGAAAAAGTAATGGGCAAGGTAAAAGTAATGATAACCAACAACCAGACAGAGGTAAAGATACCTGTTGGCATAAGGCTTCTTGTAAGACGCTGTTGCCATGCTGTATTGGAATATGAGGGTCACAATGACGATTTTGAAGTTTCTGTATCTTTTGTGAATGACGAGCAGATACATGAGCTTAACAAGGAGCATAGAAACATAGACCGCTCAACAGACGTGCTGAGCTTTCCTCTTGGCGAGAACGGTGATTTTGACATGAACCACGAAACAGGCGCTTACCTGCTGGGAGATATAGTCATAAGCCTTGAAACGGCTTACCGTCAGGCTGAGATATATGGTCACTCTCTTGAAAGAGAGATAGGCTTTTTGACAGTACATTCAATGCTTCATCTCCTTGGCTATGACCATGAAGAAAGCAATCTTCAGGAGAGGATAATGCGTGAAAAGGAAGAAGCTATACTTGGCAATCTGGGCATATCCCGTGACGCCACTTTCTTAGGCGAGCATGAACACAGGTAAAACAGGGATAGGACGTTTCTTCAAGGGCTTTGTTTATGCCTTTGAGGGCGTTGTGAGCTGTATAAAAACAGAGCGCAATATGCGTTTTCACATTGGCGTTGCAGTGCTTGTGATACTGCTAATGCGATTTTATGGGCTTAGCGCCGCCGAAACTGCCGCAGTTTATATCTGCATAGGGCTTGTTATTTCACTAGAGCTTGTGAACACGGCTGTTGAAGCCGCTGTGGATATGGCGTGTAAAGATAAAAACCCCCTTGCTAAAAAGGCTAAAGACTGTGCGGCAGGGGCTGTTCTCATTGCGGCGATAGCTTCTGTGGCTGTGGGAATAAGGATATTCTGGGACTATTATGCTTTTATGGCGATAGCCTCTTATTTTGCAAGAAACATATGGCTAGGGATAGCTTTAGCCGCAGGTGTGATACTGTGGCTCGTATGGGTGTTCAAAACGCCTGCTGACAAAGATAAAAAAAGATAAGGAAAAATATATATGAACAAGAAAAATGCAAATTCAAAAAATGCGTTCGTCACCATTGTTGGACGTGCGAACGCAGGCAAATCCTCATTGCTAAACGCACTTGTGGGCGAAAAGATAGCCGCAGTGAGCGACAAGCCGCAGACAACAAGAACAAAGATAACAGGTGTTCTCACAAAGGGAGAAACGCAGTTCGTTTTCATGGACACACCTGGTATGCACAAGGCTAAAAACAAGCTTTCCGAGCATATGCTCAACGCTGTGAACGAGTCTGTTGCAGGGGTTGACCTTATTATCCTTATGGCTGACTGCACAAAGAAAATATCCGAAAACGAGCGTGAGCTTGTAAAGGGCTTCAAGACAGGCAAGACTAAGGTGATACTTGTGCTGAACAAGATAGATCTTCTTGAAAACAAAGAGGATCTTATCGCAGTGATAGCAGAATATTCAAAGCTTTTTGATTTTATAGATATCGTACCGGTGAGCGTTCTTGAAAAGGACGGCCTTGATATTATTATGGAAGATCTTGGAAAGAATGCTGTGGAGGGTCCGCACTACTTCCCTGACGATAAATTCACAGACCAGCCTGAAAAGGTCATAATGGCTGAGATAATAAGAGAAAAGGCACTCAATAACCTTAATGACGAAGTTCCTCACGGCATAGCTGTGACTATCGAACAGCTTAACGAGCGTGAAAATAGAAACGGTGAAGCTATACTTGACGTTACCGCTACTATTTACTGCGAGAGAGAGTCACACAAGGGTATCCTTATTGGAAAAGGCGGCTCTATGCTTAGAAAGATAGGTCAGGAAGCAAGAGCTGACCTTGAAGATTTCTTCCAGATAAAAGTAAATCTCCAGTGCTGGGTCAAGGTAAAAGAGGGCTGGAGGAACCGTGAGGGCATGATAAAGAATTTCGGTTTGGAATAAAGGCAACATATTTTTCCGCTTATAATGGCCGTCAAAAAAGCTGATAATATCAGTAAGGCGGTGAATATCATGACTTTATGGGACAAGTTCTTTGAAAGCGGCAGGATAGAGGATTATCTCACATATGCCGCACACAGAAAAGAGGATACTGACAATGCTGACCTTTATGGGACTGATACTGAGGGAAAATGACAGGGGCGAAACAAGCAAATCCGTCACTGTTCTCACAGCAGAGCGTGGAGTCATAGATATATTTGTTCGTGGAGGCAGGAAAAGCACGAAAAATGCGTCATCAACGCAGCTTTTCGCATACTCTAAGTTGTGCGTCGAGGAAAAAAAGAACGCTAAAGACCAATCAATGTTTTTTCTTAACAGCAGTGAATCAGAGAAGCTTTTTTACAACATCAGGCTCGACCCTAAAAAAACGGCTCTTGCCTCTTACTTTTCTGAGCTTCTCATGTATATACGAACAGAGGAAAGTGGCTGTGACGAGATAATGCGGCTGACGCTGAACACACTTTATTTTCTCGATAAGGGCGACAGGGATAACGAACTTCTCAAATCTATATTTGAGTTTCGTCTGCTGTGCGAAGCAGGATTAAGACCTGCGCTTCTTGGCTGCTCAGTGTGCATGGCGTATGAAGCTGACATTATGCACTTCAATCTGTCAACAGGTGTCTTGGAGTGTGACAAGTGCTGTTACAATCCTGACAGCATTTACGATATTGAATTAGACAGGACTATGCTATACATAGTCCGATTTATTGCACTGACGGAATATGAGCGGCTTTTTGCTTTCAAGATAAGCGAAAGATATCAGAAAAAGCTGACCGCTTTTACAGAGCAGTTTGTTAGATATAATCTGAAAGGCAAGTTTCCGTCGCTTGATTTTTACAGACTTTTGTAGGCATTGCGTAGCTTTGCCTATTGTCATATTTTGAGGTATATATAATGGACGAAAGATTTTATGATTCGCTGGAGCTGAACAAAATTCTTGAAATGCTTTCAAAAGAATGCTCCAACGAAAAAACGAAAAAAATGGCTTTGGGGATAAAGCCTTGTTCTGATCTTTACACGGTCAAGAAAGAAACAGGCAAGACCGCCGAAGCACTTGAACTCAGCGTGAGATACGGCACGCCGAATTTTTACAACATAAACGACGTATCAACTTACATCAAAAGAGCCGAAGCAGGCGGTGTGCTTTCTCTTGGAGAGCTTATCCAGATAAGACGCTTGCTTGCGCAGACCTATGAGCTTCACCACTGGTATGAGCAGTGTGAGAACAAGGACACTTCCCTTTCATATCTCTTTGAAATGCTCTATCCAAACAAGTATCTGCAACAGCGACTTGAAACGGCTATCATAGATGACACAAAGCTTTCTGACGACGCAAGTGCGGAGCTGAGAAGCATAAGACAGAAGATAACACGTTCAGGGCTTAAGATAAGAGAGACCCTTGACAAGATGATAAAATCCCCGAGCACTCAGAAATATTTGCAGGAGAGCATCGTCACAATGCGTGACGGACGTTTCGTTCTTCCGGTAAAGACTGAGTTCAAGGGCAATGTCAGCGGTCTTGTTCATGACACTTCCGCAACAGGCTCAACGCTTTTTATAGAGCCTATGTCAGTTGTGGAGGCAAACAATGATATCAGAATTTTGCAGGGTCAGGAACAGGACGAGATACACAGGATAATCGCTGAATTTTCCATGGAATGTGCCGAAATGAAAGACCAGCTCATTTCAAACTACAATGCGGTAACAGAGCTTAACCTTTATTTTGCAAAGGCAAACCTCGGTGCAAAAATGAGAGCAATGCTCCCTGAGATATCCAATGACGGTGTTATTGTGCTGAACAAGGCACGTCACCCTCTTATCGACCCCAAAAAGGTCGTGCCTATAAACTTTTCTATTGGCACTGACTATCACTCCCTGATAATAACAGGTCCTAACACGGGCGGTAAGACAGTTGTGCTTAAAACTGTGGGTCTGCTCACGCTTATGACAATGTGTGGTCTGCTCATTCCTGCGTCAGACGGAAGCAGGATATCTGTATACAAAAACGTGCTCGTTGATATCGGCGACCAACAGTCTATAGAAAACAATCTGTCTACATTCTCTTCTCACATAAGCAGAGTAAAGACCATACTTGACGAGGCTGACAGCGAAAGTCTTGTGCTTCTTGACGAGCTTGGTTCAGGCACTGACCCTGTGGAGGGTGCAGCACTGGCGGTGGCTATAATAGAGCGCATAAGGATATTCGGTGCGACGCTCGTTACTACTACACACTATCAGGAGCTTAAAATGTACGCTATCGACACTCCTGACGTTGAGAACGCTTCATGCGAGTTTGACGTACAGACTTTGCACCCGACATACAGGCTTATCATAGGCTCGCCCGGTAAGTCCAACGCTTTTGCTATCTCTGAAAGTCTTGGTATCGACAAGGATATAATCAAGTACGCTGAATCGCTTATTTCTGAGGATAACAGAAAGTTTGAAACTATCATAGACAATCTTGAACGCACAAGAATGCAGCTTGAAGAAAACAACAGGCTTGCGGAGAAATACCGTGCGGAAAGCGAGGCTCTCAGAAAAGAGCTTGCAGAGCAGAAAGAAAAATTCTACGATCAGAAAGAAGCCGAGCTTGAAAAGGCAAGACGTGAGGCTCAGCAGATCGTAAATCGTGTTCAGCGTGAATCGCAGGCGCTTGTTGACGAACTTGACAAGCTGAGAAAAGAGAAAGAAAATCCGAACTTCACTCAGAAAGCCATTGACGCAAGGCACAAGCAGAAGTCCACAATGAACAAGCTTTACAGCGAGGCTAACCCTGTTTCTGAAAGCAGGAACGAGGGATATGTGCTGCCAAGACCGCTGAAAAAGGGCGACAACGTGCTTATCGTTGACACAAACAGAAAGGGTATCATTATAACGCCCCCTGACAACAGCGGAATGTGCTTCATTCAGGCAGGCATAATGAAAACCAAGATAGATGTAAAGAAGCTTCAGCTTATTGAAAAACAACAGCCGCAAAAGCAGACAAAGAAGCCTGTAAAAAAAGGCGGTGTATCCAAAAGCGGCATTGAGAGCCGTATGACACGAAAGGTATCCACCGAGCTTGATATCAGAGGCTATGCCGCTGACGAGGGCGTTCACGAAATGGAGCAGTTCATTTCTGACGCTATCATGTCAGGAGTGACGATGCTCACCATAATCCACGGCAGAGGCACTGGTATTCTCCGTGATGCCATAAGGCGTGCGCTTAAACACCACCCGTCTGTAAAATCATTCAGAAAAGGCGTTTACGGCGAGGGCGAGGACGGCGTAACTATCGTTGAATTAAAGTAAAATAATCACATATCACCGCATTTTGGTATATAATAAGCCAAAGGCGGTGATTTTTTTGAGCGTTCACAAGCGTTCTTTCAAGAACAGAATTTCATACATAATTCTTGCTGTCGTTATTATTCTTGCACTGCTCACGACGGTGTTTTTTGCACAGCTTTCAAGGCACATCAGCGAAATAAGCGAGTTTGAGAGCAAGCAGGCGGCACTTGACGTGATAAATGCGGCCATAAGCAGAGAGCTGGAAAAACTGCCCCAGAGCAGTTATATAAAGATATCCGAAACTGACGGCAGGATAACCTCCATAAACAGCGACACGAACGCTGTGAACAGGCTTCAAAGCAGTGTTTCAAGGGCTGTGAACGAAAGCCTTTCACAGCTTGAGGGTACAAAGCTCAGCGTACCCATCGGCACACTTTCAGGAATAAATATCCTCACAGGCAGAGGTTTTGACATACCACTGCGGCTTCATCAAATAGGTGCGGCAAAAACAGAGCTTAAAAGCGATTTAACGGAAGCTGGGATAAATCAGACAAAATATAGTCTCTATCTCACTGTGACCATAGAAATGACAGCCATTCTTCCTGCACACTCTACTGATATCGTGGTGAGCTATGACTATCCCGTTAGCGAAACTGTTATCGTAGGGGAGATACCTGATATGTACTTAGACAAGGGAAAAGGCTGATTTTTTCGCAGTTTATAGAAAAAAGGCTTGTATTTCACCAGCAATTATGGTATAATATAAAGGGCAATACCGCATAAGGCATGCCTAACGGCTTTGCACGCAATCTGCTTGCAGATTTTCCGTTATCTCGCACAGAAACTCCTTGAAATACGGAAGTATTCCTGCGTCGTTTCTATACAAGCTAACGAAGAATCTGGCTACGCATCTTGCGTGCAATCCTTATGTGGTATTGCCCTGCGTATGATATGCCGTAAAAAGTTGGCAGAAATGGAGTTGTGTTATTTTGAACGAACAGGACGCTAAAAAACGTATAGACGAGCTTGTGAAGCTTTTGAATTATCACTCTCAGCTTTACTATGTTGAGGACAGGAACGAGATCACAGACTATGAATACGATATGCTCCAGCAGGAACTAAAGGGTCTTGAGGAGCATTTTCCACAGTTTATCAGAAGCGACTCCCCTACTCAGCGTGTAGGCGGCAAGGCGATATCAATATTTGAGAAAGTCACACACCATGTGCAAATGGGTTCTTTGCAGGACGTTTTTTCTTTTGAACAGGTGAGAAGCTTTATTGAAACAGTTCAGCAGGCTGTGGATAAACCGCAATTCGTTGTTGAGCCTAAAATAGACGGACTTTCGGTATCCCTTGAATATCATAGCGGTGAGCTTGCCATAGGTTCTACCCGTGGTGACGGATTTGTGGGCGAGGACGTTACTTCTAATCTGAAAACTGTAAAGTCCATTCCTATAAAAATAAACGAGGAACTGCCTTTGATAGAAGTCAGAGGTGAAACATATATGCCGAGAAATGTTTTTCTGAAGCTTGTTAAAGAGCAGGAGGATAATGACGAGCAGCCTTTCAAAAACCCTAGAAACGCCGCCGCAGGTTCTCTTAGACAGAAAGACCCTAAAATAGCGGCAAAAAGAAAGCTTGATATCTTTGTGTTCAATGTTCAGCAGATAGAGGGCAAGGAGCTTACTTCCCACAAGGAGTCTCTTGACTATCTGAAAACACTGGGATTCAAGACTATCCCTGATTACAAGCGTGTGTCTACCGCTGATGAGGTCATAGGCTGCATAAAGGCTATCGGAGAAAAGCGTTTTGACCTGCCGTTCGATATTGACGGCGTTGTTATAAAGGTTGACGATTTCAGACAGCGTGAGATACTTGGTGCAACTGCAAAAGTACCAAAGTGGGCTGTAGCTTACAAGTTTCCGCCTGAGGAAAAGACCTCAAAGCTGCTCGATATAGAGCTTAACGTGGGCAGAACAGGTGCTATAACACCTGTGGCCGTGTTTGAGCCTGTTTTTCTTGCAGGCACGAGCGTTTCAAGAGCGACCCTACACAATCAGGATTTTATAAGAGAGAAAAACATTTCCGTGGGGGATATCATCAAGGTCCGCAAGGCTGGAGATATAATCCCCGAGGTACTTGGCTCTGTGGAAAAGCATGGCGACGGAGTTTTCACGCTCCCTGAGTGCTGTCCTGTATGCGGAACAAAGCTTGTAAAGTCCGAGGAAGAAGCGGCGGTAAGGTGTCCGAACGTTGAATGTCCTGCGCAGATATTCAGAAGCATTGTTCACTTTGCTTCAAAGGGCGCAATGAACATTGACGGTCTTGGTCCGCAGATAGTTCACACCCTTCTTGACAATAAGCTTATCACTTCTGTGGCTGACCTTTACACTCTGAGCGAAAACAAGCTTTTACAGCTTGACAACTTCAAGGAAAAATCAGTGAACAATCTTCTCGGTGCTATAGAAAAGTCAAAGTCCAATTCTTTGGACAGATTGGTTTTTGGTCTGGGCATAAGAAATATCGGACAGGCTTCTGCGAAGCTTCTGTGCGACAAGTTCGGCGACCTAGACAACATCATGAACGCTTCCGCTGAGCAGATATCCGAGATAGACGGCTTTGGCGGCGTAATGGTGCAAAGCGTTTACAACGCTTTCCATGAAGAGCATATGATAGAGCTTATCCAAAGGCTCAAAGAATGTGGGATAAACACAAAGTATGAGAAGATACAGATAGACGACCGCTTTGCAGGAAAGACTTTTGTTCTCACAGGCACTTTGCCGACACTTAAAAGAAGTGAGGCAAAGGCACTTATTGAAAAATACGGCGGCAAGGCAAGCGGCTCGGTGTCCAAAAAAACGGACTATGTTCTTGCAGGTGAGGAAGCAGGAAGCAAGCTTGATAAAGCTCAGCAGCTCGGTATCGAAATAATCACCGAAGAACAGTTCAAGGATATGATAAAATAAGATAATATCTTTTTATATAAATAAAACAGGAGGAATGTAAAATGAACATTGACATTAAACACATTGCCAAGCTGGCAAGACTTCGCATCGAAGACGATCAGCTTGATAAGTTTGAGTCAGAAATGGAAAACATCGTGGGAATGGTTGAAAAGCTCCCCGACATTCAGGACGAAATGACCCTTGACCCTGACAACCCGATGATACTCAGAAAAGACGTGGCTGTTCAGGATAAATTCACAAGACAGGAGCTTATGCAGAACGCTCCTCAGGTAAAGGCAGGCTGTCTTGTCGTGCCTAAAACAGTAGAGTAAGGAGTGTTATAATTGGAACTTTTTGAAAGAAATGCCTGCGACTTGTCAGAAATGATAAAGAACAAGGAAATAAGCTCCGCAGAGCTTACAAAGTCTGTTTTTGACAGAATCAAAGCCGTTGAGGGCAAGGTAGACGCTTATCTGACACTTGACGAAGAAAACGCTATGAAAAAAGCCGCGGAGATAGATGAAAAGCTTGCAAAGGGCGAGGAGCTTTCACCTTTGGCTGGTATACCTGTTGGTATCAAGGACAATATCTCAACAAAGGGTCTGAGAACAACTTGTGCATCAAAAATGCTTGGAAACTATGTTCCGCCTTTCAATGCAACTGTAATGAACAAGCTTGACGATATCGTTGTAACAGGCAAGCTCAACATGGACGAGTTTGCTATGGGTTCATCAACCGAGAACTCACATTTTAAGCCAACAAAGAACCCATTTGATACAGAGAGGATACCTGGCGGTTCATCAGGCGGATCTGCTGCCGCTGTTGCAGCAAGAGAGGCTATCGTTACTCTTGGCTCTGACACTGGCGGATCTATCAGACAGCCTGCTTCATACTGCGGCGTTGTAGGTCTGAAGCCTACATACGGCAGCGTTTCAAGATACGGTCTTGTTGCTTTCGCTTCATCACTGGATCAGATCGGACCTCTTGGCAAGTGCGTAAAGGACGTTGCTATGGTACAGTCTGCTATCGTTGGTCATGACAAGTATGACGCTACTTCTTCCTATAGAGAGTATCCTGATTTCGCAGCTGACCTTAAAGCTGACGTAAAGGGTCTGAGGATCGGTATTCCAAAAGAGTATTTCGGCGAGGGTATCGACCCATTCGTTAAGCAGTCTGTAATGAACGCTGTGAAACAGCTTGAAAAGCAGGGCGCAACTGTAAAGGAGATCTCTCTGCCGTCTACAGATTATGCACTTTCATCATACTACATCATTTCTTCTGCAGAAGCTTCTTCAAACCTTGCAAGATTTGACGGTGTAAGATACGGCTTCAGAGCCGAAGAATATGACGGACTTGTTGATATGTACGAGAGAACACGTTCAGAGGGCTTCGGCGACGAAGTAAAGAGAAGAATAATGCTCGGCACATTCGTGCTTTCATCAGGTTTCTATGACGCATACTACAAGAAAGCAAAGCTCGTTCAGAAGAGAATAATGCAGGAGTTCGCATCTCAGTTCGCTGACGTTGATGTTATCGCTACTCCTACAGTTCCGTCAACAGCATTCAAGATCGGTGAAAACACCGACGATCCCCTTAAAATGTACGCAAACGATGTCTGCACTGTTACAGTGAACATTGCAGGTCTGCCTGCAATAAGCATTCCTTGTGCATATGACGGCAAGGGTCTGCCTATTGGTATGCAGCTTATCGGCGGAAAGTTTACAGAGCAGCGTCTGCTTAACACAGCTTATGCTTATGAGCAGCTTGTTGGCGGATTCAAAATGCCTGAGCTTTAAGGAAAGGGGTCACAAAAATGGTAAAAGGCTACGAAGTTGTAATCGGTCTTGAAACTCATGCTGAGCTTAATACCGAGTCTAAAATATACTGCGACTGCAAGAACCAGTTCGGTCTTGAAGTCAATTCACAGGTTTGCCCTATCTGCATGGGTATGCCTGGCACACTGCCTACTCTTAACGAAAAGGTAGTTGATTATGCAATAAGAATGGGTCACGCACTCAACTGCAAGATAAACCGTGTCTGCAAGCAGGACAGAAAGAACTATTTCTACCCTGACCTGCCAAAGGCTTATCAGATATCACAGGCAGAAGTTCCTCTCTGCGGCAAGGGTTATGTTGATATCCTTGTTGACGGCGAGGAAAGAAGAATAGGTATCACAAGAATACACATCGAGGAGGACGCAGGTAAGCTTCTCCACTCTGACAAGTTCCATGGTGTATCACTTGTTGACCTTAACCGCTGCGGTGTTCCGCTTATCGAGATAGTTTCTGAGCCTGATATGCGTTCCTCACAGGAAGCAAAGGTTTATCTTGAAACGCTTAAATCTATCCTACAGTATCTTGGTATATGCGACTGTAAGATGCAGGAAGGCTCTATCAGATGTGACGTAAACGTATCTGTTCACAAGCCTGGCGAGCCATTCGGCACACGTTCTGAGATGAAGAACGTAAACAGCTTCTCTGCCGCTGTAAGAGGTATCGACTACGAGGTAGAAAGACAGATAGCTGTTCTTGAAGCAGGCGGAAAGGTCGAGCAGGAAACACGCCGTTGGGACGATGAAAAGGGCATGAGCATTCCAATGCGTTCAAAAGAGGACGCACAGGATTACCGTTACTTCCCTGAGCCTGATCTGCTCACCATCGTTGTTGAGCAGGAGCGTGTTGATGAGCTTAAAAAGAGTATCCCAGAGCTTCCAAACGTAAAGATACTCAGATATGTAAAGAAGTTCGGTCTTAACATAAAGGACGCAACGTTTATCGCTGAGTCAGTTTCCCTTGCAAAGCTTTTTGACGATTGCATGGCAAAGGACAAGTTCCCTGCAAAGTGCTATACAACATGGATACTTGGCGACCTTGTTAAGTACATGAATGCAACAGGCAAGACTCTCGAAGATACAAAGCTCACTGCTGACAATCTTACTGACCTCGTCGCTGCTATAGAGGCAAAGACTATCTCAAATGCTGGCGGAAAGAAAGTTTTTGCAGTTCTTCTCGAGGAGGACAAAAAGGTAAGCGACATTATCGAGGAACAGGGTCTTGCACAGGTCTCTGATGACAGCGCACTTGAAAAGATCGCTGACGAAGTTCTTGCCGCAAATGAAAAGTCTGTAAATGACTACAAGGGTGGAAAGACAAATGCTCTGGGCTATCTGGTAGGTCAGTGCATGAAGGCTTCAAAGGGCAAGGCTAACCCCGGAAAGATGAAAGAGATAATTCTTGCAAAGCTTGGATAAGCCTGAGTATATTTGGATATAAAAAAAGAGGATCGCATTTGCGGTCCTCTTTTTTGTACTCATATAAGTTTTCCGTAACAAAACTCGCCATCTGACGAGGTTATCTCTATCTTTAAAAGCTGTCGCCTTAAAGAAACTTCTTCGCTCGTCCTCGGTATTTTCACTGTCACATAATTTGGCGCATGACCTTGGTGCCACTGAGAGCTTGTTTCCTTTTCAAACAAAACCTCCTGCACTGTGCCAACAAGGCTTTTGAGATACAAAGCCTTTGTTTCGTTGCATACATCTGCCATTTGAGCCGCACGACTGTGCTTGGTCTTGCGGTCGAGCTGACCTTTCATTTTGTCGGCAACAGTGGTAGGTCTGCGTGAATACGGGAAAATATGCGTTTCTGCAAAAGATATCTTCTTTGCAAATGCCAGCGACTTTTCAAATTCCTCGTCAGTTTCCTGTGGAAAACCCACCATTATGTCGGTGGTTATAGCGCAGTTTGGAAAATGCCTGCGAAGCTTCTCGCAAAGCTCAGCATACTCCGCCGTATCATAATGGCGGTTCATGCGCTTCAAAGTTTCGTCACAGCCGCTTTGCAGTGAAAGATGAAAATGCGGACAGAGTTTTTCAAGCCTTGACATTCGCAGGATATCTTCATCTGAAATAAGCTCAGGCTCAACAGAGCCGATACGCACTCTGTAATCGCCATCACAGCCGCAGGCGGCTTCAACAGCGTCAATGAGCCGCGTGCCGTTTTTGAAGTCTCTGCCGTAACAGCAAAGATTTATGCCCGTGAGGATTATCTCCTTATGACCTGAGTCAACGAGCTGCTGAACTTCGGGAGCGATATCCTCCAAAGGTTTTGAGCAGATGTGTCCTCTCGCAGTGGGGATAATACAGTAGGTGCAATACTGATCACAGCCGTCTTGAATTTTGATATACGCACGAGTTTTTTGGTCAGCACCTGAGTTTGTCATTTTCTCAAAAGCCTCTCCCCTCTCACGAGGAACTATCCTGATAATACGCTCGCCACTTGTGATATACCTTTTTATAAGGGCAGGTATCTCCTTTTTTGCACCTGTGCCAACTATGATACCGCACTCGTCAAGAGCAGAAGCTTCATTTTCAAAAGCCTGCGGAAAACAGCCAGCCAAAACTATCAGACACTCAGGATTGGCTTTTTTTATCTTGTGGATAAGCTGTCGGCATTTTGAGTCCGACTGAGCGGTAACAGTGCAGGTATTTACAACACAGACCTCTGCATCAGCATAATCCTCCGTGACCTCATACCCCTCGGACAGCATTGCTTCCTTTATATTTTCTGTTTCATATTGGTTTACCTTGCAGCCGAATGTATAGAAAAAGGCTTTCATATTTGATTTCCTTTCAGTAGCCAAATGTTTATAATGCACAATAAATCACAGTAATATATGTGCATATTGCATAAATCTAAACTTTGATTTTTATCACTCTTGACTATTGTACCATATTTTAATTTTTTTTGCAAATATCCATTGACAAATCAGAAAAATCGTTTATAATATAAATTGTAGAGAAAAGATCTACAGAATTTATGTGGGAATCAAGATCGGATATACCGATCATTCTGAAGGAGGAATATTTATGACAAAGGTAAAAATCATGCTCGATTCCATTGCAGCGGTTAAAAAGTTTGTAAGCGTAGTTTCTATGTACGACTTTGATGTGGATCTTGCGTCAGGAAGATATGCAGTTGACGCTAAGTCAATTATGGGTATTTTCAGCCTTGACCTTTCAAATCCTATCCAGCTCGTAGCACACACAGACGACGCTACTAAATTCCTTGACGAGATCAAAGAATTTATTGTTGACTAAACTTTGATATCACGAAAGCACTGAGTTTTAAAAGCTCAGTGCTTTTTTTGTTGCAAAATTTAAACGATTTCGCATTTTTGCAAAGTCTCATCATATAGTTTAATATATTTACGAATATATACTTTCTACTTTTGTTGTATTTTCATTCAAAACGCATATAAAACGTTTGAGATTTTCGTAACAAGAAAACTTTTAGCTAATTTGTTATAGCTTTTATATAAGTTCCACATTAACTAAAACGTTTTAACATGATTAATTATCCAAATTTTATATAACAAATTAACATGAAATAAGTAAAATTCATATTAATATCTTCGTATATAATATTTTACACAATATCTGTTTACTGTTTGTTCACACTGGCATATAATTATATATGGATTAAGATATGTGACATATAAGTATAGAACTGCTGTTGCCAATGTAAAAAGAAACGAAAATCTCAGAAATTTTCGGTTCTTTTTAGTTTTTCAGAGGTTATTATTGCGAAAGGAGGATATGCCAAAGGGCATAATCACGAACATGATCAAAGCTTATATCAGGATAAACGATCTTAATGACATCAAGACTTTGCATGAAGCGGCTTTAAGCTGCAAATACGATCTGGTGGTGCAGTCAGGAACAAAAATACTCAATCCAAAATCACTTATGGGTATTTTCGGTCTTGGCACAAAGAAAACTGTATCGCTGGTAGCTAAATATGACGACAAGCGTGATTTTCTCGAAAAATTCGGTGATCTGATCTCAACTTAGATCATTCCTTATAAAAGCGTTCTGCTGCTGCGGAGCGCTTTTCTCTTTTGCCCTTGTAATCACAAGAGCTATATGTTATAATAGTACAAAAAAGACAAGGAGATAACTAATGAGCGTAAAAATAATATTGCTTGCACTGGAAACTTTGCTGTTGTTTCTGTTTCTTGTACCATTACCAGTTATATGTTCGGGCAACCTGCTTGGCATCATCGTTTCGGTGATGCTAATGCTCATAACGGCAAACTGGACAAAATTCTGCGGTATTATATCAAAAATATGGGAACATGGCGCAGGTAAATTCGGGCTTATCTTTGTAAGCACATTGATACTTGCTGGGATAATATATGTAGGTATTCTTTCCATACTTATGTACAAAGCACAGGAAAACCGCCCTGAAAAAGCCAATGTTATAGTTGTGCTTGGCTGTCAGGTAAAAGGCGAACGCCCCTCACGAATGTTACGCAGACGACTTGACGCTGCAATTACGGCTATGAATGACAATCCCGATACGCTTTGTATAGTTTCAGGTGGCAAGGGTGATGATGAGAAAATAAGCGAAGCCTTGGCAATGAAAAATTACCTGCTTGAAAAAGGCATGGACAGCGACAGGATAATAATGGAGGACAAGTCCACTTCAACTTACGAAAATATCCAAAACTCTCTCAAGATACTCGATGAACTCGGCATGAGCCATGATATGACTATCGTCACAGATGGTTTTCATCAATACCGTGCAAGCCTTATCGCAAAGGCTCAGGGCGTGGAGAATGTCACCGCTTATTCAGCCTACACCGAGCCACGATACCTGTTCACATATTGGGTGAGAGAGTGGCTTGGGCTAACGCACTTTTTCATGCTGGGCAGCTAACTAAATTTCATGAAAATTTGCACAAAAAGCTATTGAAAACAGCACAAAGGTATGCTAGAATAAAGTCATAAATAAATGAAAATCGGAGGTTAAAACATGAAAAATATACCAGAAGTAAAACTTGGCATCGTTGCAGTTTCAAGAGATTGCTTCCCTATGTCGCTTTCAGAATCAAGACGTATCAAGGTCTGTCAGGAGTACAAAAAGGCTTACGGAGATATCTACGAATGTCCTACAGTTGTGGAGAACGAGAATGATATGCTCAAAGCCCTTGACGAGGTAAACACAGCAGGCTGTAACGCACTTGTTGTATATCTTGGAAACTTCGGACCTGAGTCCTCAGAAACACTTCTAGCAAAGAAGTTTGGCGGTCCTGTTATGTTCGTTGCGGCCGCTGAAGAACCATGCGGTGATGCACTTATCGACAACAGAGGCGACGCTTACTGCGGAATGCTCAACGCAAGCTATAACCTTGCACTGAGAAACATCAAGGCTTATATCCCTGAGTACCCTGTTGGTACACCTGACGAGTGTGCAAAGATGATAAGCGAGTTCGTTCCAGTTGCAAGGGCTATCCTCGGTCTTAAGGATCTGAAGATAATCTCATTCGGACCGCGCCCACAGGACTTTCTTGCCTGCAACGCACCTATCAGACAGCTCTACAATATGGGTATTGAGATAGAAGAAAACTCAGAGCTTGACCTTTTCGAGTCATTCAACGCCCATGCCGGCGACGAGAGAATATCTGCTGTTGTGGCTGACATGGAAGCAGAGCTTGGCAAGGGCAATAAAATGGCAGGCATCCTTCCAAGACTTGCGCAGTATGAGCTTACTCTTCTTGACTGGGCAGAAGCTCACAAGGGCTCAAGAAAATATGTTGTATTTGCAAACAAGTGCTGGCCTGCATTCCAGACGCAGTTTGGCTTCGTTCCTTGCTATGTTAATTCAAGACTTACAAAGATAGGCATTCCTGTTGCCTGCGAGGTAGATATCTACGGTGCTGTCAGCGAATACATAGGCGTTTGCGTATCGCAGAAGCCTGTTACTCTTCTTGACATCAACAACACTGTTCCTGCGGACATATACAATGATGATATCGCAGGAAAGTTCCCTTACACACATAAAGATACATTCATGGGCTTCCACTGCGGAAACACAGCTTCATGCCTTGTAAAAGAGCCTGAGATGAAGTTCCAGCGTATCATGAAGAGAAATCTTGAGCCAGACAGCGAGCCTAATATTTCAAGAGGTACTCTCGAGGGCGATATCGTTGACGGAAATATAACATTCTTCCGCTTCCAGTCAACGGCTGACGCACAGCTCAAAGGATATATTGCAGAGGGCGAAGTTCTTCCTGTTGCAACACGTTCATTCGGCTCTATCGGTATTTTCGCTATCAACGAAATGGGCAGATTTTACCGTCATGTTCTTGTTCAGAAGAACTATCCTCACCACGGTGCTGTTGCTTTTGGTCACTATGGAAAGGCACTCCACAGTGTTATGACATATCTTGGCATGACAGACATAGGCTTCAATCAGCCAAAGGGTATGCTTTATCCAACAGAAAATCCGTTTGCAGATTAATATTTTAGGGATACCGCACTGTAATGGTGCGGTATTTCTGCTTTTATGAACTAAAAAATCAACAAGTGAGCCAACGCTTATTCACACATAATTATATGCCCTGCCGAATAATAAGAATTTTATTGACAAATATGCGAAAAATGTAGTATAATAGAAGTAACTATTATAAGGAGATGTAGCCATGTCTGTTTACCGTATTTATGTAGAAAAAAAGCCTGAATTTGCAGTTGAAGCAAATTCACTTATCGGCGGAATAAAGTCAGCTCTGGGACTTGATAACCTTACAGGTCTGAGAGTTATAAACCGCTATGACGCAGAGGGTCTTTCAAGAGAGGATTTCGACCTTGCAGCACCAGTCGTTTTCTCTGAGCCTGCTGTTGATGTTACTTACGATCACCTGCCTGCTGTAAAAGCTGACGAGTTTGTTTTTGCAGTTGAGTATCTGCCAGGTCAGTTCGATCAGAGAGCTGATTCCTGCGCACAGTGTATCTCACTTCTCACTGGAGGAAAAAGACCTACTATCAAGTCAGCGAGAATTTATATCGTTTCTGGCAAACTCACAGAAGCAGAGCTTGACCAGATCAAGCACTATATGATAAACCCTGTTGAGTCAAGAGAAGCTTCCCTTGATTGCTTCGATACACTCGATATCAAGTACACTATCCCTACCACAGTTAAGACTGTTGAGGGCTTTATCTATTCAACAGACGATGACCTGAAATTTATGCTCACAGACTTGGGTCTTGCAATGGACTTTGACGATATCAAGTTCTGTCAGGATTATTTCAAGAACGTTGAAAAGAGAAATCCTACTATCACTGAGATAAGAATGATAGACACATATTGGTCTGACCACTGCCGTCATACTACATTCTCCACTATCGTCGATAACGTTTCTATCGACTCAGACTACATAGCTGCTACCTTTGCAGACTATATCAACACAAGAAAAGACCTTTATGCAGGCAAAACTGACAAGCCTGTTACACTTATGGATCTTGCTTGTATCGGTGCAAAGCAGCTTAAAAAGGCTGGTCTGCTCAAAGACCTTGACGAGAGTGAGGAGATAAACGCTTGCTCTGTTAAGATAACTGTTGACGTTGACGGCAATCCTGAGGACTGGCTGCTCATGTTCAAAAACGAAACACACAACCACCCTACAGAGATCGAGCCTTTCGGCGGTGCGGCAACTTGTCTTGGTGGCGCTATCAGAGACCCTCTGTCAGGACGTTCATATGTATATCAGGCAATGAGAGTAACAGGCGCAGGCAATCCGCTGGTTCCTGTTGAGGACACTATCACAGGTAAGCTTCCGCAGAGAAAGATAGTTGTTGGTGCTGCCAACGGTTATTCTTCATACGGCAACCAGATAGGTCTTGCTACCGGTCACGTTCACGAGATATATCACCCGGGCTATGTTGCAAAGAGAATGGAGATAGGTGCTGTAGTCGGCGCTGCTCCTGCTGAGAACGTAAGACGTGAAAGACCTGAGCCTGAGGATATCGTTATCCTCCTTGGCGGAAGAACAGGACGTGACGGCTGTGGCGGAGCAACAGGCTCTTCAAAATCACACAACCTCCACTCACTTGAAAACTGCGGAGCTGAGGTACAGAAGGGTAACGCACCTGAGGAAAGAAAGCTTCAGCGTTTGTTCAGAAACCCTGAAGTTACTTCAATGATAAAGCGTTGTAACGACTTCGGCGCAGGCGGAGTTTCCGTTGCTATCGGCGAGCTTGCTGACGGACTTTCTATCAACCTTGACGCTGTTACAAAGAAGTATGACGGTCTTGACGGCACTGAGCTTGCTATCTCTGAGTCACAGGAGAGAATGGCTGTTGTTATCGCAAAGAGCGACCTTGAAAAATTCATGGCTGAGGCTGCAAGGGAAAACCTTGAAGCAACAATGGTGGCAAGAGTAACTGCTGAGCCAAGACTTAAAATGAACTGGTGCGGCAACACTATCGTTGACCTTACAAGAGAGTTCCTTAACTCAAACGGAGCTGAAAAGCACACAGATATTTCTATCCCTGCTCCTGTTTTCGCAGCAGAGAGCAACGATGCTGACACTGCTGACCGCTGGGAGTCTATGATATCAAACCTCAACATATGCTCACAGAAGGGTCTTATTGAGAGATTTGACTCAACAATCGGTGCAAACACAGTTCTTATGCCATTCGGCGGTAAATATCAGAACACACCTACACAGGCAATGGCTGCAAAGCTCCCTGTTCTTCACGGCAATACAAAGACAACGTCCATTATGGGCTGGGGCTATGACCCATATCTCTCATCTGTAAGCCCATACCACGGCGCAATGAGCGCTGTAGTTGAGTCTATCGCAAAGGTCATCGCAACAGGCGGTACATATGAGAAGTGCTGGCTCACATTCCAGGAGTATTTCGAGAGAACACAGAATGATCCTGAGCGTTGGGGCAAGCCTATGTCTGCTCTCCTCGGTGCATACAAGGCACAGATAGAGCTGGGATGCGGTTCTATCGGCGGTAAGGACTCAATGTCAGGTACATTCGAGGAAATAGACGTTCCACCTACACTTGTTTCATTCGCTGTATCAGTAACAGACGCAGACAAGGTAGTTTCACAGGAGTTCAAGAAGGCCGGCTCTAAGGTAATTCTTATCAAGCCTGAGTATGATGACAACAAGCTTGTGAACTTCGATTCACTTAAGGCAGTATTTGAAAAGGTAGAAAAGCTTATCGCTGAGGGCAAGGTGCTTTCATGCTGGGCTGTATCCTACGGCGGTGTATCTGAGGCTGTTGCAAAAATGGCATTTGGTAACAAGATAGGCTTTAAGTTCACAGACAAGCTCACAGCAGAAGAACTTTACAGAGCTTGCTATGGCGCATTTGTTATCGAGCTTGCAGAGGGCGTTGACACTGACGAGAGAGTTATCGGTGAAACAACAGAAAGCTACGAGATAAAGTCAGACAATTACACAATAAGCCTTGACAAGCTCCAGACACTTTGGGAGGGCAAGCTTGAGCCTGTATATCCTGTTCATGTGAAAGAGCCTGCTGAAAAGCCTGAAAAGTACAGCTACAAGGCAGACAAGAGAGTTGCACCTGCTATCAAGGTGGCAAAGCCAAAGGTGCTTATCCCTGTATTCCCTGGCACAAACTGCGAATACGATACAGCAAGAGCCTTTGAAAAGGCAGGAGCTGAGGCTGACATCTTCGTTGTAAGAAACCTCACAGAACAGGCTATCAAGGAGTCTGTTGACGCAATGGAGAAGAAGATAAAAGAGTCACAGATAGTAATGCTCCCAGGCGGATTCAGCGGTGGCGACGAGCCTGACGGCTCAGGCAAGTTCATCGTATCATTCCTGAGAAACCCAAGACTTACAGACGCTATCCATGACCTGCTGAAAAATCGTGACGGTCTTATGCTTGGTATCTGCAATGGTTTCCAGGCACTTATCAAGCTTGGTCTTGTACCATATGGTGAGATAAGAGATATGAGAGACGACTCCCCTACACTTACATTCAACACCATTGCAAGACACCAATCTAAAATGGTAAACACAAGGATCGCTTCCAACAAGTCACCATGGCTTGCAGGCTGTGAGGTAGGCGATATCCACAGCGTGGCTATCTCACACGGTGAGGGACGTTTCGTTGCAACAGCAGAGGAAATCGCACAGCTTGCTGCAAACGGACAGATCGCTACACAGTATGTTGACTTTGACGGTGAGCCTACATTTGACATTCATTGCAACCCTAACACATCATTCCAGGCTATCGAGGGTATCACCTCACCTGACGGACGTGTTCTTGGTAAAATGGGTCACTCAGAGCGTAAGGGCTGCTGCGTATCAAAGAACGTTCCTGGTGAAAAGGATCAGAAGATATTTGAAAGCGGCGTAGCTTACTTCAAGTAAAAAAACAAAAATACAAGGGCGGAGCTTTTCCGCCCTTTGTTTATATGAGGGCAAAGATATGCTGAAATACATTATAATATATCTTTCCGCAATGAGCCTTTTGACGTTCATACTTTTTGGTGCAGATAAGCACAAGGCAAGAGCACACAAATGGCGGATACCTGAGAAAACGCTCCTTGGTTTGAGCCTGCTTGGCGGCTTTGCAGGAGGATTTCTGGGCATGGAATTTTTCCGTCACAAAACGAAACACTGGTATTTTTATATGGTGATGATAATTTCTCTTGCACTATGGGCATTTATCATATACAAGGTCATTGCAGAATAGAATAAGTTCTTTAGGTAGTCGGTAACGGCTGCCTAATTTTTTTGCCAATTCTGGTAAAGAGCATATAAAGCAGCGTAAACTTATTGGCGAAAAATAAAATTAATCCTGTATAATAAAACTTGAAACATACAAAACAGTGCATAGTACTATACCACAAAAAAAGACTGCTTTCATTGTGCGTTTTTTACAGCGGCTTCATTAAGTTCAGCTTCTGTGAAGATATAGTTGCTGTTGTCATTAGGAGTGATATACACCGTGATAGTTCCAAGCTTGCAATTTTCACTGATAGCACCACCAGTAATACCGAAGTTCATCGTGTCAGATGGAGCGGCTGAGCCTTCATCCAAATTCTTTATAGTGTCAAGCTCAAGTTTGTCAGTTGAAGTGCTGTCTTTAGTAAAGCTGCCCTCAATATCACCCTCGGGAGCAAAATTAAACTTCGCCATAATGCCCACATTAGAGTGATTTGTAACTGTACCCACCTTTGTCATAGCGGTCGTAGCCTTTTCCAACGTACCGGAAAGCGTTAATACGGTTTTACCTGTGATCTCGGCAGCATCAACAGCCTTTCCCTATGCTGTTGGCAGGTTCAACACATTCTGAGAAAATGTGCCGTTTACTGTACTGTACTCAGTAAGAGGAGCAAAGGCGAACTCAGCATTCACGGCCGCGTTTGAGTGGTTTGTGACAGTAATTTCATTGTCAGATCCATTCCAAGCGTCAGTAGCAGAAATTACATATTCGTGCTTAGCGGCGTCCCAAGTCTTTGTGCCGCTGACAGTATATGTGAACTCCATAGCTTCCCAAGTAACATCTACGCTGATCGTAGTTGCGGCTGCTACACTATCCACATACTTGGCATTGACATCAATGTCTGTGCCGTTTGTGCCGTCGTTATTTGCGGCAAGAGCTATAACGCTCAATGACAAAATGAGCGCCGGAGTCAAAATTACTGCGATAAGCTTTTTCAAGGTTATTTCATCCTTCATAATTCTTATTCCCTTTCGGGCAAGCGAACTGCTCGTGACGATTCAACGAAGTTAAATTCGTTGAAATGCAATCCATTTTTCTAGGCATATCACAAGTCAAGCCAAAGCGCAAGAGCAACAGCATTTTTTTGTGCTTAAATTATTTCATCAAAAAATGCAATTGCTGATAGATTGATTAGATACAAATCAGCAAACAATTATTTTTGCGTTTTAATCAACTTCCGGAAATTATTTGTTTGAACTTGCGTTAATGGCTTGAATATTTTGATAAAATATGATATAATTACATTCAATAATGAAACAGAACTATCGAAAGGAAAAAATCCGATGTATGATGTTTCACATTATTTTAAGAACCATAATTTGAAAGCTGATTCTATACTATATATTTATCGTCAGGACAGCAAAACCGTGATCCACAGTGAAAACACAGAGGATGCCGTATCTGCGATACCTGTTCAAGAGGTAGCTGCCTTTTTGCCAGAGGGTGAGTTTGTATCCATCGCTAAGGGAGTAGTGGTACGCCGCAGCAGGATCGTTAATATCAGCGATTCAGGTGTTTACACAATGACAGATGGAAAGACATTTCAGGGACGCCGCAGGTATTTGAGCGAGCACAAGCGGCTGCGTAAGGAGCTTGGGCTAGACGTTCCGTCACCTAAGGAGGAATTCGACCCGCCGTTGGGTTTCTACGAGAAGTGCAGTATTATGGACGAAATGCCTCTGGCTTACTGCGTTATCGAACTTGTATTCGATGAGAATGGTCACGGTGTTGACTTTATTTTCCGCTACTGCAACAAGGAGATGGCGGTAGTTGAGGGTGTGCCCGTGGAAGAAATGCTAAATCGGTCTTTTTATGAAGTATTTCGCAACGGAGACCGAAAATGGCTGGTATCTTACGCAGATGTAGCACTCAACGGCACAAAGCACACGCTGAAGGATTTTAGCCCTGAGATTGGGAAAGACCTCACCATATATTGCTATCAGCCCGAACCCGGTTTCTGTGCCTGCGTCCTGCTGCCAAAATAAATGCACAACCTAAAATGACATTTCGTTAAAAATCATAATGTAAAAAAAGGCTCTGATAAGACCAATTTTAGGTCATCTCAGAGCCTTTAATCGTTAAATGAGGCACAGGTTCGATAGATACTATTTTAGCAAGTTCTTCAAGATAATCAAGCGTAAGTTCACTTTCTGATTTTGAATTGAGCTCATCTAATGCTTCCAATAACGTCAACATTACAATACACCTCCTTACTCATAGCCATATATTACCTTGGTCTGTCCACTTTCTTCGCCAGGCCATCCGGATATGTTGTAAGCTTTGAACGCGTCAGTTAACAAAATTTGAAGGTGTTCTTTATCGTTTAGCAATCCTTTCGGGAAATCAATACGTGTTATTTTCCAACAAACTTGTTGTTCATGAATACTCTTTATTGCTTGAACAGGTATCGGATTTGATTTATACATAAAGATAAATTCCTCTATATCATTATTCGTGTCATGATGGTTATAGCAATGTGCTAACCATGTTTCAGAATTTTTGTCAATAGTTAAGTACAGGGGCATGATACCTTCTGTCGTGTCCCTAAAGCTCCCGTATGGGTTCTTAATCTTTTTCTTAGCCAGTTCCTCTCTTTGCGTTGGAGTCAGCTTTTCATTAACAAATGCCATAGTCTAAACCTCACAATAATAAAAGTATTTCAGGGTATTTTAAAGAGAACCCATATGAAAACTCTTGCTGCGCTTGTATAGTAAATACAATGAATGAAACGTAAGCACTCAGAATCTCTTCCTAATGAATTATATAGATTATTTAATTGTTTGGTTGGGATTCCATTTATTGAATTCGTGTTGCCAATTTCTCCTATATTAGGGTTAACATCCGGATTTGGTTTTAATTATAGCTTCATCAATTTCGGCACTTGGTGCAACCCAAACAACATTATCATCTCCAACAGGACGTCCCAATGTAACATCTTTGCCTGAAATATAGTCTTCATAACCTTTTTCAGATATTAGATAAGATGCACCTTTACTAAATATTTAGTCTATATTCATAATATACTCACCCCATAATTTTTAGTTGCAATGTTATTAATTCTTGTAATTTCCTGCCAAAGCCCATTTTCTTCATTCCAACCTTGCCATTCCTTACAAACATGAAGCTCCTTTTCGTGTTTTAATAGCGTTTCCTTCAATTTCTCAATTAACTCTTGATTAATGAATTTAAATGGTGCTTCGTGTCTTTTTTCATTCCTAATTTGATTCCAACATACCATAAACGCTATCCAATTCTTTGCTGGATCGCAATCAAGAAGATACAATATGGCTTCTTCGAATTTGGCAACAATTTTTTCATTTTTAGTTTCCTCATAAAGTTTGTATACTCCAAAATCTATAATTCTACTAAAATCCGTTGGTACATTTGCTGGAACAAAGTGACTTATAGGACAAGCATATCCTTTTTCTCCGCAAAGGAACTCAGCAACCTCGTTATTTTCAAATGCTTTTTTTGTAAGTTCAAGCAGCTCTTCATTTGTAATTTGTTTTTCCAATTTCATAACATTTCCTTTCCCACCAAACGACGAATAAACATTTTCTATTTTTACATCAAGTATATCTATTTGTATCAATCACGGGGACATCTTCTAAAATATCATCTATCATTGACGTTGTGAATTTGAATGTAACCGTCAAACCCTCCGCATCTGCCCCACCGATGACTAAAGAAGTATAATAAACTTCAAGCAACTCCATAGAGTAAATTACCCAATCTCAAAAAGTCTATAGAGCTGCTTAGACCAAATTAGATGTGGAGATAAAGATAATGAAAACAACGATCACAACGGTAAAGAACGAATTTCGCCTGACCGAATTGTCAGCCCAGATCCAGGCACAGAAAAGCAGCGGACTTACAGTGCATAAATGGTGTGAAGAAAACGGTGTCAATGTTAATACCGTGTACTTGAATTTTGTTCCGATTATTTCGCTGCTCATTTGTTATTTAATTCCTTGCCATTAATCTATTCATTTTCTAAAATATATTCATATTTATTATCTTCGCTCCAACGGCTGTCTATATCCTTTACAGACAGCGCATTGATCGAGCCGTCATCTCTGCCAACAGCCACGATCGCATATTTATTGCTGTCTGAAATTTCATACATATATACATCGGCTAAAACATGTTCCTTGTCATTGTCAAGAGATTCGGCATACGGAGCGCCGAATTTTTCCTTAAAGCTCAGAAAATCTCTGCTGTTCCATGCGGTTATATCATCATATTTTACAATACTTTGTGGAGTGATTATCCTGTAAATATCTATAACTTCGTACTTATTGCCCGTCTGAGCCACTAAATAACTGCTGCTGTCGCCATAACCGGAAGCAACGCAGCAGTTATGGTCTGCAATTTCAATAGTATTGGCAGTATTACACTCGATATCACCGGACTCATAATCCAAAGTATTTATGGATATGTTATAAACGCCGACCAGATCTTCCCCATCATCATGCTTTTCATCGATGGGACAAACTGCTATATATACCCCATATTTTTGCTTATCCGTGATAATATAAAATGATCTGGAAAGAAAAGCACTGGTATAATTTTTCCCTGAAGAACTGGCGCTCACAGTATCCTTTTCATACTCTGTCGTGCGAATTATATCGCCTTCAAATCCATCAATCAGCGCTTGTATATCAGCGTCAATACCATCTGAATTTTTCAGACCGTTACACAGTAAGGATTTTACGCCGTCTTTATCCCCATCGTCTATGTATGTCAATAATTGATCTACCGTATCTGCGTAGAACTGATCGTTGTATTTATACTCAACACCGTTTATGATAGGCGTTTCTTTAATGGCACAACTACTCAGAGATATCACCAATGCTAAGCTCGAAATAAGGCTGATGACTTTTTTCATTTATTATTTCTCCTTCCAGTCTAATGTTGCTATGTAAGTCTCATCTGAGAATGACCACCCTGCAGTTCCGTCAGTCGCATCTCTGAAAGCCTCATACATGATCTCGCCATTCTCCATCCTCAATATCCGGTTTTTAAGTATTCATACTTATCGTAAAAAAACGTACTTACTCTTATCAGCACTATCAAAAAGTAAAATATATTCCGCTATTTTACTGCTTATTTTTTCAATTCCACACTTTTGATTGGAAATATAATTGATCATATATTTTATCGTGTCTAAAGCTATAAACCTATAGTTTTTCCAATCTTCCGTTAAAATTGCCGTCAGGTTCTGTTAAAGCCCAAACACTTCTACATTTTGTACACTTATAATAAAATTTCTTATGTCCATAACCATCATACTTATTAATGGAGTGTTTTTTACAAAGTTTCTTTGCTTTTTTTTATTCAGCAATATATTTTTTTAGATAACAAAAATCGGAAATATCGTTAAACTCATCAACTTCAGCTAGTACTTCACAAACACATGATATTTTTATTGATTTTATAATATTATTTTCTATAACAATTAATGGAGAACCTTTCCAATCAAACCATATTGCATCATCTGCTATAAAATACAACCGTTTCTCACCCAAAAAGGTTTTGTTTGCTATAGTCATCAATTCTATTTTTTCATTAATTGTTGCTTTTTTATTTGGATACCACTCTATTTTATTAGCAAGCACCATAAAATAATCTATTCCTATTTCTCCATGAAATGTTGCTATTTTATCATTATATTTTACATGAATTTTATCGCTACTTGCTTTGCCTACTGTTACAAATTCCATATGCATTTTCAATTATCACTTCTCCTTTAACCAATTTATGATGCTTTCATTTAATGAAAATAGACTTGATAAACCTGATGTAAATTCAAAAGTTCTTGGAATGTTAATTAATAATTGATTGCTAGTTCCAAAATTAGCTAGCTTTGAAACACTTGTTACCATTGCTATAGCTAATACTGCTCCTATTACAATTGTTACTGTGATGAGAATCTCTTTCCAATGCTCCTTGCACCACTCACAAGCACTATCCCATTTCTCTTCCAACCAGCTTTTTTCACAGTCTGGCTTTAAGTACTCATATTTCTCATAAAAGTCATTCTTGCTCTTATTGATAGCATCAGCCGCATTTTGGTCAATAATCACAACATCGGAAACAAACTCATTTACATCTTTTTTGAGATTATCAAAAGCGTCGATCTTATTTTCCTGAGTCTGTGTAGACGCTTTTATAGAACTAATTACATCGTCAACATTGCAAACGCTGATTACAATTTTTAAGATCTAGTTTTTGTAATCCAATTAACCTTATATTCTATTATTTGGTCATCAACATTTTCTGTTATGAAATACAAGAATTTATCATAATTTTTCATTTTGCTGTCTACGTAAAACTTTCGTATACCCGCATATACTTTTATTCGTGTAACAATATTGGTTTTTTGATCAACTGTATCCGGTTTTATAATAGTAACTTTTTTTATCTCATCAGTTGTTATTTTTATTCGGATACCGCAGGTTTTAACAACCATTATTTCATCTTTTCGTACTTTAATTTTCAGAGTAGTGAATAATACAGGAAAAGAAAGCAAAACACAAAAAACAAGTAATCCTATATACATAAACCAATTTGCTTTAAAAGAGTGTTCTACAAAATCAATTATTTCAAGTATAATTACAAAAGAAAAAAGTACGGCTACTAAAAACAGTAAGACATATCCATTATGTCTAATCTCAAAATAATTGTTTTTAGTTCTCAATCAACAGTTCACTCCTTTAATCTTTTATTGCATCAATTCCGCCTTGACCAATATTCTCAAAAAAACCTTCTATATATCCACCCACAAGACCATTGCGAAGAGTTTTGAAATATCTGCTAAAAATATCAAATTTAATCTTTCATCCAAGCTTCATCATAATTTGGATGTTCACTTAAGCATTTCAAATCAATTCCATGAGTATCATGCCCTAAATATGAGAACTCTTCTAATTTTGGTAAGTTTAACACAAAGCTTATGTCTGTAATATTACAATAAGAAACATCTAAAGCTTTTAGATTATAAAGTTTATTTATAATTTCTTTATCAATTGAGTGTATATTCGTAGAATTTATATTGAGGGATACAATATTCTCCCAATTAACACTTTCATCATCCAGCTTGGAAAAATCAGCTCCTGAAATTGAAAGTGATCTCAATTCCGTTAATTCGGATAAATCCGGTAAGGTTTCAATTTGAACATCGTATAATTCCAACGATTTTAAATTCTTGAAGCTTCCCTCTGTTCCGAGCAAGTTAATATCGTCAATTTTAAAACGAGCACCCCCATAAGGATTTGATCTAATGCATAAGCTTGATAGACTTCTGATATCTGCCAGCTTTCTTATTGAACCAATAGGTGAATCTACAATATTAACAGAAGTTAATTTTTTTAGTTTAGTTAACTCTTCAAAAAAGTTCTGTGCATCTGAAGCGTCACTGATTCCGACAATAGTAATTGTTTCAAGATTCGTTAATTTGCTGAGCAAATCATAATCATGTCCCAAAAGTGCAACATCAGAACCCGGATCACAAACCAACTCACGTATCTCATCATAATTCTGACTTGTTTGATTAATACAATCGTTAATGGTTTTTCGTTTCCACTGTAAATCAGCTTCTGTTTCATTATCACTGTTTAAGAACCATATTCCGAAACCTATTACAATAGCCAAAAATATTATAAGAATACAAGTAATAATTATCGTCGTAGAAAATATGGTTTTATGTTTCATTATAAACAAATCCTTCATTAAGTTAATCTTGCAAAAATGTTATAAAGGCATCAATATGCTGTTTATATTTATCTGCTCTCTTCTTTTTTTCTCCTACAAGTTCACCATCAATATAAGCACCCAAAGTAGATTTAACATCGTAATTTATATTATTGCGAATTTGATCAATACCACCATTATTTGATATGAACTCCGATTTAGGATCAATTCTGCCATCCATTACAGCCTTATTATATTCCTGTTGAACTTTCAGAAAATTACTGTTACTGTTCTCAAATTTATACTGTATATTATTCGGATCAATATCAGATAAAAAATCCTGATCGTCATACCTTGTCGAAATAATATCTCCACTATAGGATATCATTCTATCAGTACTTCCATTAGCAAAATCCACAATGTCTAAATTATCATTAAATTCAACATACTGTAATGCCTCATGAACAAAATCTTTCATAACCTCCGAACCCAATTCATTTGCTCTCCTTTTAAACTCTTCAACAGTTGGAGAATTTTCCCCATTAAAAAGATTCCCTCTTCTCGTGAGAATCCAAAATGTAATTCAATATTCTCATAATTAGAACCATGTTGCACATTTAGAGCAATTGCAAAATCAATAGCATCAGCCACATTTTAGTCAATAGTCACAACATCGGAAATATTTTCATTAATGTCCGAAGTCCAAAAAACAATTGAATCTTTATCTATTCTATATTTTACAAATACTTCATTATTTTATCTCATAAACCACTTCTTTACCCGGTAAAAAATCCAGCAAATATTATTTATATTCGCTTCCATTATCATTTACAAACTCAATTTTGAATGAACTATTCTTATTTTGCTTTCGCACCGCTTTGATAAGTTCAGTCAATTCATTCTTCTCGATATATCCTTGATGTTTTATCCAAGATATACTATTTACTGTTGCATAAAAACCATCTACGCACATTTCCCCACCAAATCTTGCGATATTCTCTTTGTACTCAATATCGACATACCATTTCGTACCTGTAATTTTAATTTCTTTCATTTTTTATTCCAATCATTTAATAATATTCCCGTTTAAGAAGTTCCTATAAACAAACTCCTTATTAGTGAACCAACCTGAGTAGTATGCGTAATCACATTAACTGCAGTAGGCGTATATATTGTGATATTTCCTACATTAGGATTTATTCTTAAAATAGTACGTTCAAAGACATTCCATACACTGGTTGATCGAACAGTATTTCCGAGTAACGCTTCCACATTCCCTGAAGAATGCATTGCGTATGAGGAAGAAGCACTATTCCATGCGCTTATTGTAGAAGGATTGGAAACATCACAATTTGGAAGTTCAATACCCTTCGATGAAAGAGTTGTTTCCAAAGTATATCTTACCATTTTATCCGCACAATTTGCAGCTATTTGATCTCCGTTACATATACCCTCATCTCCAATTCCAGAACAGAAAGTTGACGAATCAGATTTAAGTGTGAAATTATATTCACTTGCACCGCTTATGGCTGAACGAAATTGAGGATTAGCTGTCCATTGCTTTCCATAATTTCTTAAATCAGCATTTAAAATTTCTTTTACACTACTATAAATAGAACCAATGGAATAAAAACAATTCGATATTGTACTTGTCCAATTTAATATATTTTGAAATGTATTAAAAACCGAATTATAAATATTTCACCATGTATCAATTATATTTAATGTACTTGATTCAAGAGTTGAAAGTATCGATATTGCAGCAACTGTATAGCTTGTCACAGTTGCGATAGTTAAGGCTGTACCTGCTGATATTCCAAAAGTAGTCAAAGTTGTAGTTAACAGAGGAACTAAAGCTAAACCACCAGAAGCAACAACAGCAACTATAGCTAATACTGCTCCTATTACAATTGTTACTGTGATGAGAATCTCTTTCCAATGTTTCTTACACCATTCGCCGACTTTTTTTGCAGCCGTCTTTGAATTTCTCCCAACGGTTTTTTTCACATTCGGGCTTCATGTAGTAGTACTCGTCGTAAAAATCGTCTTTGCTCTCAATAATAGTCAGAGTTTATACAGTTGTATTTTACTACAACTCCTAATAGTATAATTATAATGTGCATACAATTACATTGTAATTTTTGTCACAAAGACATATACGCATCTCCTGCACATTGATAAGCGTAAGGATTTTTGGGAGCAAGCCTAATTGCCTCGTTTGCTAAATGAAGAGATTCGTTGTTTTGGCTGTTTATGAATGCAAAATGTGAATCAGCAATAATTCCTTCTACATTAATGATATTTCTCCTACAAAATTATTTATGGGAATAGATAGTTTTCTATACTTTCTATTAATTCCATAATTGCTAATCACCAATATAATCATCACAAATAGCATTGCTTAAATAATGATCGCTTGTATCTATTCCTAAATCGGGAAGTATAATTATAACAAGATCCGAATCATATTCATCATCAGTAACATTATCAATTATTTCTAAACCGAATCCTCCATTTAAATCAAAAATCAACTCATATGGCTCATATCTTGTTAATATCAAATTTGTATCTTGGGTTTCACAAATTTTTTTTAGAAATCCTTCTATTTTCTTTTGGATGTCTTTGGTGTTTTTCAAAAAATATTCATAAGCACGCTCTTGTTTTGGCGTTATTTCTTTTGATTTCGAATTTGTGACAGGAAAAACTTTAATATCGAATGTTTTATCCCATAATGTTATCTGGGTTTCACCATGATACATTAAATTCCTATACTCCAATTCTCCAAAAACAGAATTGATAATTTTCTTTCTCTTATTTATAAACAAATATACTCACCTATCCTTTTGACATATCATACACTAATCTTGGCATTCCAAATCCAGATTTTTCAAATAAATCACCTAATTTATCGGCAATTCCCTGTATATTGAATTTATAATTAGCTGTTCCTCCATTATGATTTATGTTTGCATGAATTTCAGCAGGAACAAAATAACATTTTTTTGTGCTTATATCTTCATGAATGGTTAACATATATCCTAATTCTTCCTCTAATACTGATTTAGTCTTGCCATTCGGCAATCCAGCTTCAGCATTTTTAAAATTTATACTTCTTAGAATTTCATCAAAGTTCTTCTTTTCCTTTGAGTTCATATTGCCACTAAGGAATTTGTCCAAATCTACATCAAGATTTTTCATGTTAGTTTTTACGGGGTCAACTACAGATAAAGCTCTACATTTTGCATCAGTTTCTGCTCGTTGCCCTGGTGTCCAATCCTCTTTATATGATAGCTCTGCATCATATGTGCCGTCATCATTTTTTATCAGCTTACAATTCGAATTATGAACCCAAACTCCATTTTCGCCAACATGATAATTATGAAACTCATCTACCTGAAAATTATACACCGTAACAGGCTCGTCTGTCAACTCGACATTAAATTTTTCAACTAAAAGAACATTTCCGTTTACATCAAGGAGTTCATCACCAACTATTAGTTCTCCTGCTTTGACAAAGCCTTGATTTTTTACATAGAACGGGTGGTCAACAGTTGTAACGATTTCTTCACCGTTCACAGTGAGATGAACAAGTCACCACTTTGCTTCATCAAAATCATCATTATCTAATTCTTTTATATATATTGTTATCCATGATGCCTTTCGGATAAGAGGATCAATTTCAATAAAAACGCCTTTATTTGATTCCCATACTTCATCAAACTCGTCATATTTAAAAGAATCATCCAACGTTGTTATATCACATTCAGGTGTATTAACACTAATCTTCTCAAAAAGGTCGCCACAATAACCTTCCAATGTTGTCATCTTAAACAATTTACTGTTTTTTCTGTGAAAAAATAGTGATATTATGTTATCAACATCATATCTAATCCAAAAATCATTTAGTATATATTCTTTAGAAATAGATATAACGTCAGAAAGTTCAGCCATTGATGAGTATAATTTTATATTACCCATTTCTTTATATGGAATAATTGGAGCGTATTTATCAACCATAGTAATTATCCCTCCGTGAATATTATTGTTGCAGTTTCCATTCCATCTGTCAAATATGAAGCCTCGCTACCTGTTACAATTTTGATAATGCCTTGATCTGTGGTACTGATTTTCACGTACGATTGAGAACCATGTCTGCCTCCACCAGAAGAAACTTGTAATTGTGCTATATTTCTATTTCCAGCACAATTTTCAACAACTACTTTTTGTGCACCACTTCTCGAACGAGTAGAACTTTTTATCTTACATTCGTATCCCACTTCTTTCATTTCACGTGCATAGTCATTAACATCCTTGCCAGTGAATTCACTCGGAACCTCAGCTATTTTTTTTGCGTCCACATATCCATTTTCTTGGATTCCGCAGTCCGAGTTATGTACCATGATTTGACTTGTACCAACAAAGTAAGTATGAAACTCATCTACCTGAAAATTATACACTGTAACAGGTTTCTCCGTCAACTCGACATCAAAATTTTCAACTAAAAGAACATTTCCGTTTACATCAAGAAGTTCATCTCCGAATTTTAGTTCTCCTGCTTTGATAAAGCCTTGATTTTTTACATAGAACGGGTGGTCAACAGTTGTAACGATTTCTTCACCGTTCACAGTGAGATGAACAAGCGTTGTTACCTCTCTTATGTATGTTTCAAGGACTGTTTTTTGTAATAATACTTTCATCCTTTTCATTTAAAAGCTCAATTATATCATCTCCGTCAATGACTACTATATAGTCATACGGCAACATAAGCGCCTTTAAGACGGAGGGACGTATATTTAATAATTGATAAGCATAAATTGATTCGTATTCCGTAGTATCAACGTTTGAGAATTTACCATCTTTATTTTGAAATATCTCATTCACACACCAACCTGAGCCACCTAAATCTCTAAATCTTTGTAAACAAATTTTGGGTTTAACTATAGAACCTTTAGCAACAGCAATTTTATCATCAAATCTAATTGTTTCACCATTAATATGATATTTTTGTAACATATCCAACTGTTCCATTTGAATCCAAAAAGCAAGTGTTAAATCCTCAGTAACTTTTAAGAATGGTGTTGACTCATAATCAGGTGTAACTATACAATAACCACTGATTGCCTTTTGCAAAATATATAAGGAAAAACCAATTTGAATTTTAAATCCGTCTTTTAATCTACCAACAGGAATATCAGATATTGCTCTCCATAATGCTTGTGATTGAAAGTAAAGCATATCATCAACTTTAATTGTATACTTTATTCCGTTAATCTCTTTGGTATAAGTATTCATTTCTTTCCTAACCTTTCACTTATTGCTTTTGCAATAGCTGCACGAGCAGCTTCATCTTTTTGATTTAAAAACTGTTGTGCTTCTTCGGCGATTGCTCCTAACTTTGAATGTCCCGACCAAGCACTGATAGATTTAGCACCTTTAGATGCATTTGTTTGTTTTCCAAGTCCCATAAAGTTTTCTTCTAAATTTGCAATTGCTTTCTGGTCTTCAAAACTCAACTGATCAAGTCCTGACTGTTCAGTTATTTCTTTTAGAGGCATAATATGATCAGCTTCCAGCGTATCAACTTCGTATCCATATATCGGGTCAGTTTTTTTGCCATATACTGAATTAACAGCTTTTTTCACTTTGGCATCTGGTGAAACTTTTTCATGGTTGCTTGGCAATTTTACACCTTCGTAAGTATATTGGTTAAAGATTCATTAATGGCATCATTATTTCCCAATATACTTCCATATCGCATATATCAAGGTTATCCAGTTCGTCTTTACCACCTAAAAACAGAGGCACTTTATAACTAACACAATCCTTATGGGCCAGAGGTTTGTAGTCATTTGCTTTATACCAATATTCAAACAAGTCAGACACAAGACACTCAATAGGATTTTGGGAAATGAGTTCATCATGGAATTTTATTATATCGGCATCGGTATCATAAACATCACCTGTACCAGGTTCAAAAAGTATCACCATATTCGTTTTCTTTTCCAAAGCAAATATACGACCCATCCAATCATAACTTAAAACTGAAAAAGTATCTTTATATTTAGGAAAACAGTCACCAACAATATCATTCCACTCATCAATATCATTTTTTTCAAAGAATCTGTACATTCCGTTTAAATAACTTTTACCAGAGACAGCATTGATAAAGTCTTTAATTGAACGGCAACTCTTGTTTTCACCAACAAATTAAAAAAACTTTTTAAACATTTCCTTTTATCGCCTCATCACATTCTGAACATCGATTGATTATTTGCCATATTTCTCTTTAATTTCTTCATACCAACTCATCAATTCCGACACAGGTGATATTCCACTCTTGGTATAGTTATCATAACGGTAGGATGCATCGAATTTATGAGTAGCAACATCAAACTCCAACTTATATTCATTAGGACCTTTACATTGATACATATCGCACAATTCAACCAGTTTGTCAATATCTTTTATTCCGATCGATAAAAACTCGTCAGAGGCCTCATCATCGGCAAAATTCCCAGCAGGTATAACATTCTGTCCTTTAACAAAAATAGCGTTGAACATTTTCTGCGATGTGTCTTGATAAATATAGATATATATTTTATCAACACTTCCGTTGGTGTATTCCATACATAGCGAAACAAATTCTGACTGTAAATCAGTGAATGCGTCTTCAAAACCTTTGATCATAATTTTCTCCTTTATTGTGTAAAGTGTCTTATAATTTTTAAATCATCAATTTTATAACTTACATCAAAAACAGATGGTCGTGATGAACCATTTTCGTATGTAAGCTTAATGTCTACATCAGTAACTTTTTTACCACTCTTTAATGCCTTCGACCACTCTCTTTCCATACTTCGATAATTATCTGTAATTTTTTATTGCCCTATTTAAATCACTTCTCTGCGAAATGAGGTTATCTAAGTCTGGAGAACCTCCATCTTCATTCATACATGAAGTACAGTTTTTATTATGCTCCCAAACCGCACGATCACCAACAAAGTATGTATGATAATCCTCAACTTTGAAGTTATAAACGTCAACAGGCTCGTCAAGTTCTTCAACCTGATGTTTCTTGACAAACAAGTCCTAGCCGTTTACGCTGATAAGTTTATCTCCTACTAGAAGATTGCCAGCCTCAATAAAGTCTCTGCCTTGAACATAGAACGGATGATTATCCGTTGTGACAATTTCTTCACCATTAATCGTGAGATGTACAAGCTTATCAACCTGACGGATGTATGTTTCAAGTACTGTTTTCTCAGCAGTTTCAAATGTTTCAGGGTCTGTTGAAATAACTTTATCTCCTGACTTTATCGTTTCTATGGCAACCATTCCGGCAACCGCCATGACAAGCGTTCCCGCCACAAAACATGACGGTTTAACTCCGACTTGATTTGCGGCACTGTTAAAGCCTTTATTCATTCCGCCTGTAAATACAGCAACTCCGGCTATGGTCGTCTGTGCAAAATTATATACTGAACTTTTATGTAATGTAGCATTAAAGTCACTCAGTGTCAATCGTATTCAAATATGATACTATTTTAATATTCAAAGCAGATAATTTTTGATTTGACACATTAATATATTTCTTACAATTTTCCGTTATTTCATAACGAAAGTGAATATTTATTACAAAATTATCAAATTGCTTATCTGGATAAATATCTGCATATTGCTTACTCTCAATATACCACAAATATGTATTGAGCTTATCTTGTAATATAACAATATGATCAAATTCAAACTTACCCTCAAAATGCAAATGATCATATATTTCCATAATTAAGGTTTTATTATCATCATCAAATGCTATTCCATCAATAACATTTACATCTGTAACAGCCATATATTTCACTTCCTGTTTTAAATTTGGTTAAATGAAATTTTATTTACCTCTAATCGTATTGATTGGTGTACCTTCAGGAATTACATCTCCAGGTTTAAAAACACCACCACCTTCTCCAGTAACTACAAGATCTTTATTTAAAGCTCCTGTATCAAATCCATTAGCCTTTTGATTAGATGTGTATGTTGCAGTTTGACTCGCTTTATACTCTTCAATAAAAGGATTTCCATCTGAATCTAAAGCCATACCATCGAAGTAATTTCCACCATTTCTCATGGCATTTCCATTCGAATCCATTGGCTTTACTGAAACTTGTGTTTCTGCTTCAGGGTGAGCTTCTTTCAAATTAGAAAATTGTTCTTTCACAAGCTTCTTCCCATTTTCTTGATTTTTGGTAACGGTTTCAGCCTTTTTCCCTGAATAATCCTTGCTAGCATTATGCACCAACACGCCCAATGTACAAACATGATAAGTATGGAAATCCTCCACCTGAAAATTATACACCGTTGGAAACTTTGAGTTATCTGCGTAACTAATATCTAATCACTGTTACATAATTCCCACATATCCATAAACAAAGCATTTCCCACAGTCATTTGGTTAGTTTCTTCTCTGTCTTTAAACTTTTTTATACCTGGATATACTTCGTCCATATCATTAATATATAATCTTGAATAACCTTTTTCTGTGAGAAAATTGCAAATCGTTTCATCAACATCAAATTGCTTTTTACTATACGGCTCATTCCTGAATCCATCAAGATATAAACCCATTCCGTCAGTATCAGGATTGGCAATAGAAAATTCATCTTGAAGGTAGAAATACTTAACTATCTTGTTTATTTGCAGTAGCGAAACATATTCAATTTCACCTTCTGAAAAAGAACACCTATTTACAACAATTCTAATCTCTGAAGAAGGCTCGTTTGAATCAAAAAACTTCTCAACATTTTCAGATTTGGTCTTTATTTTTTCCAATAGTTCATCAAGAAAATCAACTGTGTCCCTGCACTTTGAAATAAATAATTCTGTATTTCCGTTTATGTATATATCTTCTATCGCTTTTTTTATATCATTTTGCATAAAATATTACCTCGTTATATCATTACTTTACTATTAAATCGTGTTGACCCGATGTATCAGCAGGTTTTGTATTATTAAAATCAAAATCTACCCCTCTTAAAGTCCTTAGCAGGAGAATATTTTCTACCAAAATTATGTACCAGCACACAAAAGAAGTCAACACGGTAGGTGTGAAATATTTTAATTAGACGTCTTTACTGTAATATTTTTTTGCATCACTTAGGCTGACCTTTTTGATATAACGTAACTGCCACTCCTTCCTCGCCCATAATTTCTTCGCCAATTTCTACTACGATATCTCTGCTTGGGAAAAGCGAATTAACTCTGAGTTGCCAAAAATACTGAATTGCCTTAGCAAACTCCTCAATATAGTCACCTGAACTATTTATAACGTCACATTCTTTGACTAAACTTTGCAATGACCAACTATTGACGAACATCTCAATATCTTTAGTATTTTTATAAAGTTTCCTTAATTCCATGATATTTCCATTATAGAACTCAGAAATAAATATACAATCATCAACTTCAATGATCTCTGGACAAAACAAACTAGCAAAACTAATTGCCGTTTCAATATCGTATGAATTAGCAACATGATTCATTAAAGACCTGCCCTGTATTTTAGAGAAATCATGTAGTATCCTCTCATCAACTATGCTTTTATATATTTTCATTTTAATCACCGATTTTCTAATAATTCTCTTGGAACAGGACCAATTAAATTCATATCACGTGGATATAAGTGCCCGTTCGGAGCAATATCATAGCCTCTTGCTTTGACTCTCTTTGTAGAAATATCCAAATTTAATCTACCATCCGCCCCATAAACCAATTTATGTCCACTCTCTGTATTCACATAGGTATTCGGCTGGCCTTCAAGAGGTCTTGAACCTCCACTTCTTCCACCAGTTCTTATTGTTCCATCATATTTAGTTTCCTTGATTTTTTGAATATTCAGATCAGATGTATTTTGTGTACGAGGATTTGCATAATCATTTGCATTATGCACCAACACTCCAAAACCACTAACATGATAAGTATGGAAATCTTCTACCCCAAAATTATAAACCTTAACAGGTTCGTCTGTCAACTCGACATCAAAATTTTCAACTAAAAGAATGTTTCCGTTTACATCAAGAAGTTTATCGCCAACAAGCAGCTTACCAGCCTCAACAAACCCTCTACATTGTACATAAAACGGGTGCGTTTCAGTTGAAGCAAGTACACTTACAGTTCAAATCGGTGTACCTGCAAAATCGTTGATAAAAATGTTCTGTAAATAGTAATTATATTATATTTTCAAAGGATTCTAAAGGTCCGTATAATGTATCTTCATAATACAATAGAACAATATTGTTATTTACAATAAGAAGCACATCTGAAGGATAACAAAAATCCGACCATTTTTCACAAAAAATAGATGCTGTAATGCTTATTGCTGAAGTATGATCATATAACAATGTTACTTTGTCTGAAATACTTTTTTCGAATAAACTCATTAATTTTTGTTGAGTTACTCTCTCCATTGATTCATCGCCCCAACCACAGTCACCTATGAAAACAGTCAGTTTATGATCAATCATCATTTGAACATATGAACTTTTTTGAAGTATTTCATTATCGCATATACTATTCCAAATTTCAACTGCTTTGTTTTCATTAACAACATTCATTTCTGATAGCTGCTTTGGAGAGAATAGCGCATAATTTTCGCTTGTATATCTCCAAGCATATTTAAATTCTTTTATATCCATATCTATTCCTCCCAAAATATATGTCCTGCAGAGCCATTATGTTTTCCCTTTGCCCAATCATGATAACAAATATGTGGCATGTTATATTCATTATCAATAGGGTGAATTTGATAATTAGATTTTGGTGCATTTGTTGCATATGTTTCTGCTTTAGGCAAATCAGGCATTGCTTCATTTATAAGTTGTTCCGCTTGCTGTCTATTTGAAGCAATATAATTGTTTCCTTTTTTTCTAGCAGATCTTAATTCTTTAACTGCTTGTTTCCAAGAAGGAGAGCCTGGTTTATCAACAATGGGAATTTTTTCTTCTCCCTTGGCGGTACGGACAGTCTTTGTTTTATATTCATTACTTGCATTATGCACCAACACGCCTAATCCGCCAGCATAATAAGTATGAAAATCCTCCACCTGAAAATTATACACCTTAGTGGGTTCGTCTGTCAATTCGACAGAATGATTTTCAATCAAAAGAACATTGCAATTAGAATTAAGAAGTTCATCTCCGATTGCAAGTTCTCCTGCTTTGATAAAGCCTTGATTTTTTACATAGAACGGGTGAGTTTCAGTCGTTATGATCTCTTCGCCGTTGATTAATCCTGTATAATAAAACTTGACACATACAAAACAATCAAAGTATAATAAAAAC
>OKUL01000024.1_pt1 | contig 121187 bp, 122 predicted proteins | sample 1606631 | NCBI WGS metagenome assembly OKUL01 (sample SAMEA3882518, study PRJEB24775) | human gut metagenome | biome: human-associated habitat; feature: intestine environment; material: feces | place: Netherlands | collected 2009/2010 | reverse complement strand
AACCTATGACCCTCTGCTTGTAAGGCAGATGCTCTCCCAGCTGAGCTATGATCCCTTGTGTCTTTCAAGCTCTCTTGCCTGACGACAAATAATAATATACTCTCATTTTCGATAAATGTCAACACTTTTTTGAAAGTTTTTTTAATTTTTTTAAAAAGCTCGTAAAAATGGCTTATTTACGAGCTTTGTTGTGTGTTGTTTTTTTATATTATCGAAAGTTACCATGCAGACAAACTTCTTCTTGCCTACCATCACTGTGATCTTTGCTTTTCCTTTCTTTACTGATGTAATCTTTCCTTTGGATGTTACTTTTACGATCTTCTTGTTGGAAGTCTTGTATTTTGCTTTATAAGTACATGTGATCGGATTGATCACTGGTTTTAACTGATAAGATCTCTTGCGTTTTAGTGTCAGCTTCTTTGGTACATTTTTAATGAATGTACAGGCTACTGCTTTTTTCTGTACTTTAACACCGATTGTCTTTTTCAGGTTTGATCTCATTGTGATCGTGATCTTTGCACTTCCAGTTTTCTTACCGGCTTTGATGATACATGTTCCATTTGGTTTCCCTGAAACAGTTACGATCTTCTTGTTGCTGCTTACCCACGACTTAACAGAATCTCCTTTTGCTATATCAGTTAATGTGAATTTCTGTGTTTTCTGTCTACGTTTTAACTGTAGTTTTGGTGCATTGACCTTTAAGACTGGTTTTAGTTTGTCTCCAACAATCCTTGTTTCTTTTTTACCGCAGGAATTACAGGTACGTTCCTGAACAGCTCCACTATAAATACTCTGAGCTTTTACAGTTTTCCAATTACTAAACTTATGTCCAGTCTTAGGAGTTGTTTCTGTCTTTGTTTCTCCGCATTCAGTACAAGTAAATGTCTTAGAACCATCTTTTTCGCAAGTAGCCTTCTCTTCACTTGTTACTTTCCAGTTATGATCGGTTTTTTCTGTCGCAGAACCTTTTTTGATCAGCTCTCCACAGTCGGTGCAATAGATATCTCCACTGTAGCCTTCTTCTGTGCATGTAGCTTTCTTTTCATTGCGGACCTCTGTGTGCTGATGTCCTGTTGCTTTTAAGATTTCCTCTTTTGTTTCTCCGCAATTTTTACATGTATAAACTTTTAAACCATCTTCGGTGCAGGTTGCTTTTTTAGTTACCTTTCCTTCATCCCATGTGTGGTCTTTCTTTGGAATTGCTTCTGTTTTCGTGTCACCACAAATGCTGCAGGTATAGGTTTTGCTTCCTTCTTCTTTACAGGTAGCTTCTTTTGTCACTTTACCGTTATCCCACTGATGTTCTGTTTTTGGAATGGATTCTGTCTTTGTTTCTCCACAGTTCTTGCAAGTATAGGTCTTTGTTCCTTCTTTCTTGCAGGTCGCAGCTTCGGTTACTTTTCCACTATTCCAAGAATGTCCAGTGGCTTTCACTACTGCTCCTTTACTGATCAGCTGACCACAATCCTTGCAATAAGTGTCACCTGTGTAACCATCTTCTTCACAAGTTACTTCTTTTTTATCACGGACTTCTGTATGCTGATGCCCAGTGGCAGGAATCGTTTCTACATATGTTTTATCACAGTCTGCATCCGTACAATGATACGTTTTCTCTCCGTTTTCTGTACAAGTAGCTTTCTTTGTGATCGTTCCCTGATCCAAATGGTGGGATGTAACTGGAATCTTTTCTGTCTTTGTTTCGCCACATGTCTTACAGGTGTATGTCTTAACACCTTCCTCGGTTCCTGTTGCTTCTTTTGTAATCACTCCGTTATCCCATGTATGACCGAGTTTATTGACCACTGTTCCAGATTCCAGTTTTGTATTACAGTCTGTACAGTAGGTATCTCCGGTGTAACCATCTTCGGTACAGGTAGCTTTCTTTGCGTTTCTTACTTCTTTGTGCTGATGTCCGGTAGCAGGAATGACTTCTGTCTTTGTCGTATTGCAGACAGTACAGGTATAAGTCTTTTCTCCATCTTCCGTACAGGTAGCTTCTTTTGTTACTTTTCCGTTATCCCAGGAATGCTCTCCTAATGGATTACTTAATGTCACATCTTTTGTCTCTCCACAAACGCTGCACTTATAATGTTGGATTTCTCCAATGGTGCATGTAGCAGGTGTTGTTGAGACAAGTTTCCATGAATGATCGACTTTATCAAGGACATCAACTTCTCGGTCTCCGCAGTTCTTACAGATCCTGTGTCTTACTCCGTATTTTTTGCATGTTGGAGCCTGATCAAGAACCCATTCTCCGTAGTCATGTTCTTTTTCTACCAGTTTTGGAATCATGGTTCCTGTTTCCAGTTTCTTACCACAATCTTTACAGTAAGTATCTCCGGTATAACCATCGTCTGTATAAGTTGCATCCTTTTTGTTACGGACTTCTGTATGGATATGACCAGTCGCAGGTGTCTGTTTTTTTGATGTTGTAAGTCCGCAGTTTTTACATACATAGTAACTGACGCCTCTGGATGTACAGGTTGCCGGAGTTTCGACATGCTCTTCATAGTCATGTTTTGTTTTTTGGATCTCTTCGGTTTTTGTTCCACCACAGCGAGTACAGGTATAAGTCTTAACTCCTGTTTCGGAACAGGTAGCTTCTTTTGTAACCTTTCCTTCATCCCAGGTATGACCTAGAGCGGGTTTGGTTTCTACTTGTTTTTTTCTTCCACAAAGACTATGAGTACACGTATAAGTTGTAATTTCAGGATTTTCACAAGATTGCTCTTGAGTGATTTTTGCATTACCCCATTCATGACCAAGGGCCGGTGCTGTTTCTACATACTTTTTATATAAACATCCCTTATTTTTACAAGAATATACTGTTGTTGCAGGGTTTTCACATGTAGCTCCATTGTGTCCACTTTCCCATAAATCATGATTTCCTTTGCATATGGAATGTTCTTTCAAGTAGTCATCCTGTGATATATTTTTATAGGTATCCTCTATTGTAGTATTATCTGGAGTATAAAGACTGAATAGATATTTTTGACCAAGTAACAGTTCTCTTCCCGGTTCTCCATCCTCTTTAAAATAAGCATTTGTAGGATCTACATAGTAGTATGTTCCATCAATCTGAACCAGATTCCATGCATGTCGAATTCTATTACTGTTTGTTATACCATCTTCAAACAAAGCATTTAATCCTACAGCATTTGCCATATAATAAAAAGTCCCTGCATACCCATCACAAACTGCTAATCCATCTAAAACGGCTCCGGTTAAATCGTGTTGGTATTTTGTTTCGTTATCTTCATCATATCGCACATTTGAAACAATCCAGTTTGTAACTGCTTTAAATTTATCATAATCCGATTTCCCATCAAGATTCAATGATTTAATAACTTCATCTAATTTTTTTGTCGCTTTTTGATATCTATCCCGTCTATCTCCATATCCGCCATTCCCAGAATAGTATCCTTTATATCCACCATCTGAATATTTTATCCCATCTGAACAATTCTCTGCCAACAGATTACCACCACCAACAGTAAATGCAGACATTGTATGCCCTTCATTTGGTTTCCCTGTATCTTTATAAATTTCATTACGAATATCTTTATCACATTTTCCATTCTCGATTTCTTCAATCGTATGATCCGATTTTATTTCAACGGGAATATCAAAATCATACCTTGCATATTTATTTTCAAGAAAGATTCTTTTTGCTATGGAAGCAATTTCTTTAACCATTTGATCATACGATGTGTATACACAGGTTTTATCCGTTACACACTCAATATTTCCATACTGATCTTCCCTGTAATAAAAACCATCTACACTAGAATCAGCTAATTTGGTCCACGTTCTATCCGATTCTTCTGCATGCACATAAACCGCTGTATTCGGTAATACCCCCGTTGTTACCGTAGCAACAGATAACACAACCGCCATTGCTGCAGCCATTACCCTTTTTCCTTTTCTTCCTTTACTCATAATAATCTATCCTCCATCTATTTACTTCTTGTACTTCCTTTCTTTTCGCTATTTCCTTCGTTTGATCTTGTCCAAAGAGCATTTATCTTCTTGAATAATTCATTAAACTCATTTCTTATTTCTTTCTAAAGATCACAATTCCTTTTTTCTTTTTGAAGTAATAGAATACTACAGCTAAGATCAATGCAAAACCACCGATTAATGGTACATAAGCTTTGATATTATTGAATCCACCAGTAGTTGGCAGTTTCAGGTTTGCATCATTTGTGATCTCATACGTTGGATGATAGAAATAATAAGTATCTCCCTGCTTGATGGCATTGGAGGTATCTACATTTCCCTTGTCTACTTCTGCCTGTGTTACAGATAACGGAAGAGTTACGACCAGAGGTTCTTTTAGCAGATTCTTGCCGCTGGCTGTTTTGGTTTCCGTGATCGTGTAAGTATCTGGCAGCAGATCATCAAACAGAAGTTCTCCTTTTTCATCCGTTTCCTTGGTTGCAACTTCTTTTCTATCAGAATCCTTGATCGTAAACCGAACACCTTTTAAGACTTTTCCTTTGGAGTCTTTCTTCTTTAGCTTAATGCTTCCTTTGATCATCTGGTTTCGGAAGGTTGCTTCTCCTGTGATTTTTGCAGATGCACTGCTTTCTTCCGGTCCGATGTCAAACGTAACCGTTCCTGCTTTCTGATCCACTCTTCCATTGGTACTTGTCGTTGAGAGATGATTCAGCTTAAAGTATTCTTTCATGCCGCTTTCACTGCATGTATAAGTTCCATAGTACAGATCATCAAATGTTGTTGAAAGGTTGATCATCTTTCCAGGGTTTTCTTTTGTGAAGTTTTCCACTTCATTTTTCGTAAATTTCACATCTTTTTTATAAGCATGCTTCTTTCCGTAAACATCGGTTCCTGTCAGGCCGAATGTAAATACAGCATCTCCAACATCCATGTTCAGATTGGATGGATCTAATTCTTTTGTGATGGTAATGCTTACTCTGCCCGGTGTATGAGAGTTGGTTGCGATCGTTGTGTCAGAATCATCTTCATCATCGTATGAAACCTTGTATCCGATCTGTTCATTTCCTATCACAACACCTTCTTTTACTTCTTCCCATGTATACTCGATCTCATTTCCATTCTCGCATTTTGGAAGGACTTTTGATCTTGTTTTCCATCCGTTTTCGGAATTTAAGGTTACGGTATCTACCACATCTTTTCCGTTTGCTAACAGATTAAACCTTACAGAATCTGGACGGATCTTATCCTGATCATTTTCATCATCCCATACTTTTCGGATCGTTTTCTGTACGGTCTTTGGTTTATGTGTGTTTGTGATATTGGTTGTGATCGTTGTGATATCACTAGATTTATCTGTAGATTCCTTTACTTCATAAGCAATCTCATATCCAGTCTTGGCATTTCCATTCACAACAGAGGATGAATCCTCTTTGACTTCATATTCATACTTTTCGCCAAGATCATCTTCTTTTGGAAGATCATTAAATTCTGCCGTCCAGTTATTAGCTGCACTTAATATTTGATCTTTTTGCATATCTGTTCCATTACGATATAATTTGATATTTACTGAATCCGGACGGATTCCATCACTGTTATTACTGTCATCCCAGTTTTTCTTAACAACAAGTTTTACACTTCCACCTTTATCATATTTGTTTGTATAAGATAATGTATAGGTATTTTTGTCCCAATCGCCACCTGCTTCACTGACTCTTGTATAATTAGCTGCATTACAAACCTCGCTAAACGTATAGTTTCCTTCCTCGCCTCGCTTGATATCTGTCTGCATGGCCCAGTTGTTATCCTTATTCAGCACATAAGTCTTCACTTCATGTGTGTTCTTATTTTCTGCTTTGATCGTCACTGATACTGGTCTTGTGTTCATGGAGTTGTTATCATCGATCCAATATTTCTTCACCTGCACATAGTCAGAAGGATTGTTGACCAGCGTCTTGGAATCATGGACATATGTTATTTCATCATTGTTAGTATTTCCCTGTGTCGCCACGTCATGGATGAAATCTGCGGTCTGATCATTTAAGACCTCTCCACTGAATGTCATCGTTTCATCAGACTTTCCATATCCAAGTGGTGCTTCCACTTCTTCTACGGTGTACATTTCTTTTCCAACACCGTCTTTTGCATAAATGCCAGTTGGCAGTCCAAAGAATTCCAGATAACCGAACTGATCATCTCCGGAAACCGTGGTTGCGATCGTATCTCCTTTGTGAAAGATCGTCTTTTCATCCTTATTTACGATCTCACAGGCTGCTTTTAATGCAAACTTCGCACCTGGCAACATCTCTCCTTTCTTATCTGTCTTGATAAACTGAATGCTGTACTTCTGTAACAGATCGTTACATTCCAGATTGATATCTATGTGCTTGTCAGTATCAAGAGATACATCGACATCTTCCGGATCGATCACATTGACTGTTGTTTCGATCGGATCATAGCCTTTGTATTTTCCGGAATCTTTAAAGGAGATCGTTACTTTCTGTTTTCCGGCAGCTTCTGCGGTTTCCGGTTCAAAGGTTACATCATCATCCGTTACATCAGTAAACTCCTGTTGTCCATCATCATCATAATCGCTTGAGAATGCAAAATCATCTGCATGATAGACTGCACCTTTTACAAAATCTGTTTTTGGTGTGGCACTGATACCGGTAACTTTTGCATCCGTGTAATCATCGTCTGCCTTTACCATCTGATCCTGTGCATAGGTCGTCTTTAAGCTTGTACAGCCATAGAACATCTTTCGGACATCTTCCACATTTGAAGTATTAAAACTGGAAAGATCTAATTCTTTTAATCCGGTACAGTTGGCAAACATTTCAGACATATCTGCGACTTTGGATGTATCAATGTTCTTAAAATTGATCTTTGTCAGACTCTTGCACCCTGAGAACATCTTACTGGAGATCGTGTTCATGTAAATGACCTGATCTGCTTTCTGGGAGGAAATATAATAATCATTTCCATCGTTCCATAAGACGATACTTCCGTCTTTGTCCTGTGAAACGTCTTTGGTATCTGTTCCATCCGGAGCATTTTCCCATGTAAATGTAATACTTTCTGCATCCTGGATCTCCTGATTCAATGCTTCCCCTGTTTCCAGCACATAGATCCCGCCGTTTGGAGAAGGTGTATTGTTTCCATGTGGTTCTTCCACATCCGGAACATCCTCGGTATCTCGAATATCATTCATCGTTCCCGGTTTCGTATCCCAGTTGATCACAACCTCATGTTCTTCTGTATCAATACAATATCCATTTGGACCGGATATCTCTTTCACATAATAAGTTCCCTGATAAAAGTCCGTGGTATCTTTTCCATCGTCTCCTTTTCTGGTAAACTGTACGGCTTTGTCTTTCAATGTCGTTTTCTGATCGATCAGAGTTCCGGCTTTCCAGACAACCGTTCCATCGTCTTTTTGGATGTCCTCTTTGGCATACAGTCCATATACAGCTCCGCTGATCTGGTCATTTTCATAAACAAAGCTGGCATCTTCAAATCCGCTTAATGTTTCACCTGTCTTTTTTAGTGAAACAGATCCATACACTGGTTCATCGGTATCTTCATAGGTGTAAGTACCATTTCCATCGCTGTCGTAGTCCACACTTCGAAGATCTAAAGTAAATTCTTTCGCTGTATCATTTTTATTGTATCCATCCGGAGATTTTGTTTCTTTGATCTTGTAATGGCCATAAGGCAGCTTGCATGTCGCATATCCGTCTTTCATCGTTCCGGAGGTCAATCTTGCGATTTCTTTTCCATCATCATCGTAAATGACATATTCTGCATCATTTAACAGTTTCTTTGTTTCTTTGGAACGTTTTACCAGAACAAAATCGATCTCATTTTCCTGATCAACATAACTGTATTTGATCGTTTTTCCCTTATCTTTCTTGGTCAGCACAATGACCTGATCTTCTAAGAATGCATGTTTGTTCGAACCACTCTTCTGATGTAATGTGTACATTCCAAGAGCGATACCACTTGCTGTTGCAGTACCATCTGATCCTGTGGTCAGCGTTGTTACAACGTTTCCATCCTGATCGATTAGTTCAAAGACTGCTCCTGTTTCAGCTTCCGTTTTTGTATCGGATACTTTCTTTTCCTTTTTGATCTGGATCGATGCGGAATCGGAATATACATCTTTTGCAGTAAATTCATAAACTTTCATGCCATCGACTTCTTTTGGTTTATGATCTCTGGAATCATAGACAGGGGCCAAGTCATATCCTTCGGCTCCTTTTGTCTGAACAACAATAAAATCATGATCTGCTTTCAGGTCTTCCAGAAGAAGGCTTGCGATTCCTTTTGCATCTGTTGTTATCGTTCCAATCACGGCATCTTTCGCCAGGGAATCGATATAATCTTTTCTGTTTTCTTCTGTATCAAGATCTGTATTTTTATATCCATCTGCTTTGGATGCATCTAAGATGATAAATTCTGCGGATACTTCGGCTTCTTCCACCTTATTTTTTTCCATTGTTTTCTTGATCATGAGTTTCTTTCCGATCCATGGATTCTTAAGATCATACATATGGTTTGTTTTATCTCCGTCTTTTAATGTGACATCGAAATCTTTTACAAATGCATAATTATCTGATCCTTTGATCTGATGTACCGTGTAAGTCCCAGGATCCAACTGTCTGGATGAAGCATATCCATTTTCATCGGTTGTCAGTGTCTCAACGACTTTCTGATCTGATTTTCTGATGATCTCAAATTTGGCTCCGGCTTCTGGTCTCTCTGTGTTTGTGGATGTCTGTGTATCCGTGATGACCTTTGTTTTTGAAATGGAGATCGCGGCAGCTTCTCTTGGGTTGTTCGCTTCGATCTGATAAGTTTTTATGGACCCATCGATCACTTTTATCATATCTGGGATCTTGGAGAATCCATCCGTTCCTTTGGTCTGATGTAAGCGGTAAGGACCATATGGAAGCTCTTTACTCGTTGCCATTCCATCACTTCCGGTTGTGATCGTATCGACCAGCTGATTTTTACTGTCATATATTTCAAATACCGCTCCGGATTCCGCCTTTTTATCATTATCATAGGTTTTGTGGATCTGCAGCTTTCCTTTGACTGGTGTTTCATATACAGTAATGAGCTGATCATTGTTCAGTGTGATATTTGTACTGTCTTTGTTCAGTTCAAATCCTTTCGGTGGATTCTTTTCTTTGACATAGTACTCTCCGACCGGCAGTTTCTTTGCACATCCATAACCCGTCGCATCGGTAATGATCGTTGCGACTTCACTGTCTTTTTTATATCTGACAGTTTTGTTATCGGATGCGGGAATATCAGATCTGGCATAAACTCCATATTCTGCATTTGCATAGGTTGCATCTGTCCCAAAGTCTTCCAGGATACTTCTTTTGTTCAGTTCCAGATCGATCGTTTTTTCTGTATCATACATACTTCCAAGATCGACCTTTGCCGTTTTTCCCGTTGCTTTTTTTGTTTTTGTTGTTGTGTTTTTATTATGCCTTACATCTGCTTCGATCTCTTTTGCCGTCCACGTATGTGTCTTGGATCTCTTATCCTCAATGATCCCCTGCAGTAATTTGGCGACTTCTTCTTCCGCCGCAGCTTTGGCCTTGGCTTTGGAATCATAGTATCCTTTTTCCGTATACGATTCCTGATCATCTTTCGATAATTCTTTCCAGTTCTTAATGTATTTTTTGGTTACCTTTTTTGTTCCAGAAGAAATCGTCTCATTATATGTAAGACTGGCAACACCTTTTTCATCTGTCACTGCTGTACCAACGGATTTTCCATCCCTGAAAAACTGGAACTTGACGCCGGATAATACAACAGCTGTTGCCTGATCACGTTTTGTGATCTTCACTTCCGTTTGATCACTTTCCGATGTACTGTCTGAATATGTATATGAACCGGTCTTCGCCGGAGTTACATCTTTCGTCATACGATATAACATCTGATGTTTATCATGCTTCTTTCCTTTTACACAGTGTGTCACTGTATAGTAATAGATCGTACCTTTTGGATCTGTTTTCTTGATCTTATCGCAGAAAGCCTTTGCATCACTGCTTGAAAACTTATCATTCAGATTTTTTCCTGCCTGATAAACCGTTGTCTTTTTGCTGACACCTGCTCCACATGCCCAGATATAGGCCTGTGTTAATGCAAATGCCTTTGTATTTTTGGAACTCTTCCAGTAATAATAAGTCAGAGCTTTTGCAACTCCCTGATTCTTATAAGTCACAGCGTTGTGTGTCTTATACTTTACAGTGTCACCATTACACATGGATTTTCCGGAATTTAGGCAAAAGGTTCCTTTTCCATTTGCAGTGATCTTCCATAGTCCTTCACTTGCCGGCCGGTTTAACGCACTGATCTTATTACAATCCATGACCTGACTCATACCAACGGTCGCTGTTCCTTCTTTCGCCGCAACATTGACGACTGGTGCTGGCATTCCGGCCATTCCTCCAAACAACGAAGAAAAAAGTGTTAACAAGGCCAGGAAGAACGTCCCGATCTTTTTCAGTTTTCTTTTCAACTTGTATTTCATAGTTCCCTCCTGATTCATTTGATCTTATCCATTTTTATCGTAACAGCAGAAAGGGGACTTCCTGCTGTTATCTTTATCGATACCGATCTGTAAAATATCCGGGAGCATCTGTCTTATCAATGTTTGCATATTCGGAGTCCGTATGAGCATGACTATATCCTGTTCCATTCTGCCCTTCGATCTCAATGTCTCCGGTAAACATGCCTTCATCATGGATGATGTTTGTTTTATTGATGCTTCCGTCATTCTTTTTCCATATCGCATACAGCTTGATGGTCTTTCCGGCATCTGTAAGATCAGAGACAGCTGCTCCATTCGTATAATCTGCCCTGACTGCATCCGGAGTCTTTGCCCATCCTACAAACGTATATCCTTTTCTGGTAAACAGACCGGATGGTATGGTATAAGATTCTCCTGTCTTTACCGGTATGATCTTTGCATCTGCCTGTGCTCCATTTGGCATGAAGCTGATCTTATACTGGCCATTTCCCCATATCGCATATAAGGTAAGGTCAGAAGCCGTCTGATATTTGATCGCTTCCTGATCTTCGTAAGCTGCAACATCTCCATCCTTTGTCTTACTCCATCCAAGGAACTGATAGCCGTTATTTGTAAATGTATTTTTTGGAAGTGTGAACGAACCATCATATGTCACGGTACTGTCATTCATTGTTCCGCTTCCACCATTGGAATTGTAATGGATCTTATACTGATTTGCTTTCCACTGGGCATATAAAGTTAATGCTTTCCCGCAGATCGTACTGTTTGTCGTATAAGACATCCCTGTACTGTTTGCCGTATCCTTCCATCCGGTAAGGGTGTATCCTGTTCGATTTGCCACTGGAAATGTCAGTTTACTTCCACAGGCAAAACTTTTTGTTGAATCTGCGGATGCGATCGTTCCATTGTTCCCTTTATAAGTCACTTTGTATTGTGTCTTATTTAGGTTGATCGTAACTTTACAATCATAGTATCTGTAATATTTCTGGTCACTTGGTTTTCTATACGGTGCAACACCGGTGTCATAAGCACTCAGTCCGATCGTAGTTTCAAAATCCGTTTGTTCTTTCGTGCTGTGATCGGGTGTTTTTGTCAGTTTATGCGACTGGCTGAATGGTACATCATATGTCACATTGTTATATTTTTGATGAGCCGGAACCGTATATTTTACTTTTACGCTGATCCATGAATACGATCCAGAATTGGATTTTGTTGTTTTGACTGACGTTGTAGAAAGTTTCAAACCATATGGATTCGGATTGCTTGCAGAGACCTGTTTGATATTCAGTGTCCGGCTTGCATTATCGAATGAATAGTTTTTACAGGCTGATCCAGAATGGGTTACCTGTAGTTTTAATGTGGAAGTTCCCGATGGACCTTTTACTTCAACATAGGTATATTTATCATTGTTTGGGAATGATGTACTTCCCGCATTTTCTTTCGTCTTATAGGATGCCTGTACCAAATTGTTCCATGTAAGGACGGTAATAAAACTTATGGCAATCACAAGTGCCAATATCGCATATCCTTTTTTGCCTTTCATCTTATCCCTTTTTTTCATGTCCTTTTCCTCCTTTCCTTTTGTTTGATCTTATAAGTTCTATTCCCAAAAAAATCAAGATTCCTAACCCTGCATATCGGACGATCTTTTCTCTTTGGATATCCCATTCAGATGATTCAAAAAAAGTATCATCCATGGTACGGATCTTTTGAGCTGAAAGCTTTTGTCCCTGATCTCTTATGCAATAAACCACATATCGAAATTTTCCATGACTCCGGTATGGATGACAGGTAAGAAGTGTTACCATATCTTTTCCTTTCTGAATGCGGATCTGATCGGAATCATCCGGTTTTATGATCTTGATCTTTTCGACCCGATAAGAAAGTTTTTCCCATGGGTTTTGAATGGTGACTTTGTCTCCAACGTTCAGTTTTTCAATCTCTCTGAAATAAGGGATTCCCTGATATCCACGGTGTGCAGCAATCACACAGTTGCTGTTTTTTGTGCCAATCGGCAGAGATGTTTCTCCCATGATCGCAGCACCTTTTCTCATGTTTTCTAAGGTTGCTCCAAGATACAGTGGAAGTTTGACATGCATCTTTTTGATCCTGATATATCCAAAGTTGCTCCTGTCATCTTTCAACCGGATCGGTGACGTGCGATAACTCCAGACATCCTTTAGATCTTTCTGGCCTTCTTTATAGATCTTTTGATCATACTGTAAGGCCTCCTGATAGAAAGGATCTTTTTCCTTCGGAATCTTCTTTTCCTTTTGAAAGGCTTTGATCTCCTGATCTGCATTTTTTTGTTGTCTATACGCAGAAAAATCGGGAGAAAGGAACAAAAAGGTTCCGATCCCCATTAAGATAATGCCTAATAAATTGATCAGATTCCTTTTCATTCCTCTCTCCCTTTCTTTCTGTTGATCTGTCTATGTTCTGTTTTCTTTCGATGAAGCTTTTGAAATACTTTTCCTAATAAGATCAGGGCTGTAACGATCATAAGCCCGATGGCGATCGCTTTTTTATAAGTTCTCATCCACTGGGAATTTTGATTCCTTGGCCGTATCGATGATCGTTGTTTCTTTACATACTTGGTTCTGACACCCCGTACCAGTAAACGATGGTCATTGACTCCATATGGGGTACATGTTACCAGTGTCACATAATCTTTTCCTTTGACGATCTGGAGTTTTCTTGTATCCTCTGGTCTTACCACAGAGATCTGATCCACTTTATAAGCTAAGGTTCGATCCAGTACATGAATAAAGAACAGATCCTCTTTTTTCATTTCCGTCAGATCCGTAAATAACTTTGCGGAACTAAGTCCGGTATGTCCAGTTAATACACTATGGGTACTTTTTCCACCTACCGGAATCGAAGATGCTGCAAGATGCCCAACTCCACGTTCCAGTATTTCTGCATCTGTACCGTGATAGATTGGGAGATTGACTGAGATACTGGGAATTTCCAGATATCCCATCACTCCTGAATGATCGATATTTAAGATATTATTATAGATCAGTGTCTCTCCATTGCTTTTTTTGACTTTGAACGGGTCCGTCAATTGTACCGCTGACTTGATCAGGTCTTTGTTATATTCTTCCGCTTCCCGAAATGCCTGTTCTTTTTGCTTCTGATCATAGGTTTTTGCCTGTTTTTCATAGGACTTGATCGTTGAACCAGCACTTTTTTCAAACATGTAGTTACTGATGAACGGATAAGACAACAAGGCAAAACCAAACAATATGATCAGTATTGGAATGATTTTTTGTCTCATATTTTTAAGATCACCCTGCCAGTTGCCTGACAGGGTTTATCAAAACATTTTTAAGTTTCTAACTCTTACTGAACTTCTTTACGTTTCTGGTTCTTTTTAACGATCATAAATCCGCATCCGGCAATAACGACACCTGCGATGATCAGTGCATAGCTTCCTGCACCACCTGTCATTGGCAGTAAGAACTGTTTCTGGTTTGTAACTTCCATATCAACAAATGCGTTTACGGATTCTCCATTTGCACTCATTGTTGCTTTTTTGCTGTCAACCGTTGCAGATGCACCTGTTGTCTGGACTGCTACATCATTCGCGAGTTCTGTACCATTTTTTACACCATCGTTTGCTGTGGAATCATTTTCGTTCTTAGACTGGATTCCTGTGATGTTTGCTTGTGTTGGTGTGATATCTGCTTTTGTTGAATTGATCTTTACGATGATCTCTTTTTTCAGTAATGTATATCCAGCATCGGAATGTGTTTCTGTAAATCCATACTCATCACCTTCAATACCATTGATGATCAGTTTTCCGCTAGATGCAGGGCTGAACTGTGTTGCACCCTCTTCTGTTGCAGATTTTCCAGTTACCTGATAAATTCCGTCACTGTCTGCTTTTGCTACTAAATAGTAATTGTCAGATTTGTTCTGGATCACGAATTTAACTTTTGTTGCATCTCCTTTGTTATCAGAGAATTTCTTTGTGAAGTTGTAACCAAAGCTATATACGATACATTTATCTTTTAAGATATCCCAGTAATCTGTAGATGTTCTCTTCCATGTCAGAGATACATCGTTAGGGTTACCTTTGTCACCAAGAACGACTGTATCATCTGTGTTTACATCTGCTGTATAGTAAACAACGATATATTTGTCAGAGTATTTCTTATTGATCTCGTTTAATCCGGATTTTGTCATTTCTACTTTCATTGTAGAATCATCTCCAGATTTACCATATGTTACTGCAAACTTAGGATCTGTATCAGATGATTTCCATACTGCGATCGCACCACTTTTGTCAACGTTGTTAACGTTTGTTGTATCTGCTGCATCTTTGTTGTCATAGATCGCGATCACTGCATTTTTGTTGTATGTCATACCTTTTGCCATCTTATCATCGAACGCGTATGTTGAAAGGTATGTTGTTCCTGATGTGATGTGTGGTAATTTTGAGATAAACTGATAATCAAGCTTTTCTGCTTTGGATGCTGTAACTGTGCTCTGGTATTTGTATTCTTCTCTTGCATTTGTGAAATCTGCTAAAGCACTCTGTTCTGCTGTTGTTACATTATCCTGATCTGGATTGTTTCGAACTCTTTTATCAAGGGTTGGGATACCAGTTTCATTTTTGGGATAGCATACAACATCATAGAACCAGTCATCCCCTTCGGAATCAGTGGATGGTAACTGCACGAACCAAGGGTTTGTTGTATAAGTGACATCTTCTGGAACTTTTGTCTCTACGATCAGATAAAGACCAAGTGGCAGCTTGTCTTTCTTTGTCACACCCTGTGCATCTGTAAGATCCATGGCAGTTCCGTTGTTTGTCTTCATGTAATCTTCCAGTTTGTCTTTGGATGCAGTGTTATCTTCTAATGCAGAAGCTAACTTGTCATTGATGATCTGGCTTGTAAAGTAATCTTTACTTCCTTCTGTCTTTGCCGCATCTGAATCTGCTAATCCTAAGATCTTCTGTAATGCATCTGGCAGTTCATAGATCATCTGAACTTTACCAACTTCACTCTGCTGCTCTACATCACCGACACGCAGATAGCTGAATTCAACACCTTTGATCGGATACTTCTTTAAAGCTTCTTCTGCTTTTGCATCCTGTTTTCCAGTAGCAGTAAACTGACTTAAATCAACTCCGCCTTTCTGTGCTGCTGTCATGTCGTATTTGTGGATTGTTAAGGATGCCGTTCTTGATGTATCGATCACATCACTCTGTGCTGCATGTACTGAACTTATTGTCTGTCCAACAGTTGCTGCAAACATTAACATACATAATGCTCCCGCTGTAATTTTTGTTATCATTTTTTTAATATTCATAATGTTTTCCTCCTGAAATTTCCTATGAAGTAAAAAAGCACAGAAAACTTTTACATTCTCTGTGCTTCTTATCTCTTACTATGTAATTTAAAATTATTCTGTTACACTTGTTTTATTAGGTTCAATCGTTACTGTATTCCAAAAAGAACCTTTGACTGCATCTGTCTTAATCTCAGATACTACTTGCTGAAGATCAACATCTATTGTAAGTTTCTTAGACACATCCATAACTGTAACTTTATCATTGATCGTTAAAGAGCTAACTGTGACAAACTGATCTTTATTGACCAAAGTTCCTTTCTTAAGCGGTACACTCAGATGATAGTTCTTCTGTAAGACTGCTTTGATCTCTGCATACATCTTAGATGTATCTTTAAATTCTTTCTTCGCCTGAATTGTCTTAGTCTTTGTATCGGTTGTCTTCTTTGCTTTCTTATCTTTAGAGTAAATCTCCCAGCAAGGTCCTCCTGCTGAAGCAGCTTTTGTCTGGGCTACTACATCTTTTAATAGATATTTATATTGTGTACGTTCTCTGCTTCCAACATCAGCTACTGTTACCTGATCATTGTTATCAATCGCTACAAGAACAATAAAATGTCCTTTCTTTGTAAAATAACCAGGTCCCATCAGTGCTACTACCGGATGTTTCTTCTTCAAGGCACTGCGTATTTTATTAATATCTGTTCCTAGTCCATTACATGAAAGTTTATACTGCTTTGCCAATGCCGGTACCATCTCATGACTTGCACCCGCACTTGTATAATATCCATGCTTATATGCCCAAACTGTCGTATCTACTGGTGTAACCCATTTACCAGTTAATGAACTGATGCAGACAGCCATTGCTGTTGGTCCGCATCCGCTGCTATGAATCTGGTAACCATTATCATTCCATGCTGCATCTGCCTGATTAAAATAAATAAATCCTTGAATAGATTCTTTCTTTCCTTTCATCTCAATGCTATGGTCATTATAGACTTTTGGAATGATCGCTTTCTTATCTTTTTTGTCTTTCTTTTTATCTTTCTTCTTGTCTTTGGTATCTTTCTTTTTCTTCTTATGTTTCTTTATTGTATTACGCTCTGTCTTCTTAGTTGTTGCTTTCTTCTTATGACTTGTATTTGTCTTATCTTTCTTTTCTGTCGTTGGCTTAGCTTCTGTTTTCTTTTCTGTCGTTGCCTCAGTTGTCGAAGCTTCTGTCGTCTGGGCAGAATTATCTTTGCTAGTGTCAGTCTGCTCATTTGTCTGTTCTCTTGCAAATGTCTTATCATTTACCTGATCTGCACTTACTACAGACGCTGAACTAAGCATCAAAACCGCATACAGAGCCAATACAGCCGCTGTTTTTCGCGTTTTTCTCATTCTTATATTTCCCCCCCCCTAACTATTTAAACATACTTATTATATCACTTCAAATAACATCGTCAAGAATTAAGAACTAATTTCTCAATCGCATATGCCACTCCGTCTTCATCATTTGTCTTTGTAACAAAATCAGCAATTGCTTTTAATTCTTCTCGTCCATTTCCCATAACAACACCTGTTCCTGCTGCCTTGATCATCATGGTGTCATTTCCAGCATCTCCACATGCCATAACTTCATCCATTGTTAAGCCAAGACATTTGGCAAGATGTTTTAATCCATCCCCTTTATCACAGCCAAACTGATTAAGCTCAATATTATTATCAAGTGCACTTGATACACTAGCAATATTTTTTTCAGTCAATTCTTTTATTGCTGCTGATCTTTCTTTCATATTATCAAAAAATGCATTGATCTTCTCAATTCCTAATGGATTTTCTTTGAGATGCTTTTTAAGATCATCCACTGGCAGCCTTGTATCATTTACCAGTTTCAGTAAATGTCCTGATACATTATATTCTGAAAGGTGATCCAAATAACGTTTTTCCATATATCCCTGTCCATTTTGATAAATATCATGTGTGGAATGATATTTTTCAAGTATTCTAAATAACTCCAATGTCACATCCACGGATAAATGATTCGTATAAATAATCTTTTCTTCATACTGATCATATACTGTTGCTCCATTACAACAAACTGCATAACGAACACCTTCAATATTTCTCAAAAACTCCGGAATCGCTTTGAAAATACGTCCTGTAGCAGGTACAATATAAACTCCCTGTCTGATCGCCTCTTTTAACACTTCTTTTGTATGTTCTGATATTTGTTTATTACTGTCTAATAATGTATTATCAAGATCCATTGCAACCAGTTTTATCTTACTCATGTTATCCCTCCGCAAAAAAATAATTTTGAATATTGATCTGAAGACTCTTATATCCCTGATATTCATTGATCACAGGATAATAAGTGCATGTAATATACTTGTTTGTCCCCATTTTTTCTCTAAATTCTGTTTCATCCTCAAAAATCATACCATCAATCCGTGTTCCCTGACTACTCTTTAATGCTAATTTAATTACATTTTTATTTTTTCCAAACACATTGACACGTTCAATCTTTAATTTACGGTGTGCAAATAGGGGCTTTTTATTTTCTTTCCCGAAAGGTTCCAGTACTGACAACTGATGAATCAGATCCATTGTGATATAATCAACCGGCATATCGATGTCGATCTGCACCTTCTTTGCGAAATCTTTTTCATCCAATGTACAATTTTCATTGATCTTTTTACGAAATGCTTTAAGGTTCTCCTTCTCAAGAGAACATCCCGCTGCCATCGGATGCCCGCCAAATTTAGTAAACACCTCTTTAACTTTCATCATCTCTTCAAACATGGAATATTCTTCGATAGAACGTCCTGATCCCTTAATTCCATCTTTTGCATCAGTAAGTACAAAGACTGGATGGTTTAGACGATCCTTAATTCTTCCAGCAATAATCCCAGCAATACTTTCATGACAATCTGGTAAATATAAAACAAGTACTTTATCGCCTTTTGCTTCATATTTCATTGCCTGATCTAATGCTGCTTTTACACCATTCTCTGTCATACTTTTTCTAAGATCATTCAGCTCTTTTAATTCTTTTGCTGTCTGCATTGCTTTCTTTTTATCTTCTTCCAGGAACAGATTCAATGCTTTTTCTGCAGATTCCAGCCGGCCACTTGCATTAATGCATGGTCCAATAATAAAGCCAAGAGCATAAGACTGTATCTGTTTTTCCATAAGATCATGAACATCCAATAATGCTCTAAGACCCACATTTCTTGTCTCTTTGATCCTCTTTAATCCTTCTTTCACAAAAATCCTGTTCTCTCCTGTAAGATCTACAACATCACATACAGTCGCAATCGCAAGCATAGATAACAGATCTTCCAGTTTGTTTTCATCCTCGCCCATAGATTTATACAATGCTCTCACAAACTGAAATGCAACTCCTGCTCCACAAAGAAGCGGATATGGATATTTACATTCTTTTTGTTTGGGATTAATGACAACATCAGCTGGTGGAAGAATTTCTTCTTTACTTCCATCTTCATTTAAAATAAATGGTACATCGTGGTGATCTGTAATGATCATTGTAAGACCATGTTCTTTTCCAAATCTGATTGCTTCACTAGCTGCAATTCCATTATCACATGTAAGGATCGTATCAATCTGATCCTCTACTGCCTTCTCAATGATATTTTCATTGATCCCGTAACCATCTTTCATACGGTCTGGAATCTGAAAATCAATCATTCCACCAAGATCATAGATTGCTTTCCATAAAATATAGTTAGAAACAACTCCGTCTACATCATAATCTGAGATAATGCGGATTGTTTTTCTGTCTCTGATCTTCTCTCTTATGATATCCACACCTTCTCTGACTCCCTTCATCAGAAATGGATCTGAAATATCCGAAAGATTTCCATATAAATATTTATGTATTTCTTCATCCCCGATCACATCTCTGTTTCTGATCAGTCTTGCGATCACGGGATCAATCTGAAATTTCTCACCAATCTTTGTAAAATCGGCTTTTTTCTTATACAGATACCACTGTTCCATCATGTTTCTCCATCTTCTAGAAAAAGAGCATTCAGTCTTTACTGAATACTCTTTTTACTTGTCTTATTTTCTTTTCTTTTTCTTCTTTTTCTTGCGGTTTGGATTCGCTGTGATCTTCTCTGGCTGTACAGATGTCTGTCCATTACTTTCTTTTATAGCATCAGAGCCCATACGAGTCTTCATCATATACCATAATGGTCCTGTCAAGAATACAGAAGAGAATGCTCCACCAATAACACCAACGATCAATGCCAGGGCAAATTCTCTTAAAGATGATACTCCGCAGATAAATAACGCCAATACCATAACAAATGTTGTTAAACTTGTATTGATCGTACGAACCAGTGTACTTGAAATACTCTGATTTACAAGTGCTTTGATATCATCTCTTGTACGGATCGTTTGAAGTTTCAGATTCTCACGGATACGGTCAAAGATAACGATCGTTGAGTTGATAGAGTATCCGATGATCGTTAGCATACATGCGATAAATGTTCCACCCACAGATAATCTTCCGATAGAATATGCCGCAAATACAACTAACACATCATTTAACAATGCGATGATCGCACTAGATCCAAACTTAACATCTTTAAATCGGATTGCAATATAGATCAACATACAGATTGCTGAAATGATAACTGAGATAAATGCATCTCTCTGCATTTCATTACTGATCGTTGAACTGATATTCTCTGTTGTAACTGATTTAACTTTATAATCTTTCTTTAATGTCTTTTCAATCTGTTTTCTCTGATTCAGGTTAAGTTCTACACTCTTAACAACCATCTGGTTATTCGCTTTTACTTTCTGACTCTGAACAGATGTTGATTTGCTGACTTTCTCATAGGCTTTCACAATCTGTTTTTCTAAAGAATCATTTACTTTCTGATCATCTTTAAATGTGATCGTAGATGCTGTTCCTCCTGAGAATTCAAGATCATAATTTAAGATCGTACCAATCTTACTTCTGTTCATAGGCAGTGCTGCAAGTCCGACTAAAATGATCACACCTGCGACTGCAACGTATTTCTTACCAGCACAGACAAAATCTCTTGTCTTGATCGTTCTTGGTTTTCCATACCATTTCTTATCACGAAGTCCAAAGTGATATGCTGCATATACAAGGAATCGGCTGATCACAAGTGCTGTAAACATGGAAATTAGTACACTCATTCCTAATGTCTGAGCAAATCCTTTGACCGTTCCAGATCCTTTAAACCACAGTACTAAAACTGCGATCAGTGTTGTAACATTACCATCAATAATAGCTGAAGCTGCTTTTCCAAATCCAGACTTGATCGCAGCTCCTGTACTCTTACCTGCTCCGATTTCTTCCTGAATTCTTGCATAAATGATTACATTGGCATCGACCGCCATACCGATACCGAGGATGATACCCGCAAGTCCCGGCAATGTCAACGTTGCATTAAATCCATTCAGTGCAAGTAACATCATTAGCATATAAATTGCAAGTGCTACACATGCAATGATACCTGGCACTGCATAAAATGCGATCATGATCAAGCATACCAAGGCAAATCCGATGATTCCAGCCTTAATCGTTGTCTGGATCGCATTAACTCCTAACTTAGCAGACACTACGTTAGAACGAAGTTCTTTTAATTTGACTGGTAAGGAACCAATTCGAATAGATGAAGCAAGATTCTCGGCTGCTTCATAACTTTCCATACCATCGATCGTACATTCTCCTTTTGTGATCGCTTCCTGTACATTTGGTGCACTGATCACCTGGTTATCATAGATGATATAAATTGGTTTCCCGATGTTTGCTTTTGTAGCTTTGGCAAAAGCTTTTGTTCCTTTGGAGTCAAATTCAAGGGCAACTAAATATTCTTTCTTACCAGTTGTCTGATTCTGATTTGTGACAGCTTTTGCTTTCTTAACATTCTGTCCTGTTAAAATGGTATCTAAAGTAGTCTGTGTTGTTGTTTTTCCATTCTGCTTTACTTTTACCTGTTTCTGAACTGCAAAAGAAAGTGTTCCTGGTTTACCAAGTTCATCTAAGATCTTGTTTGCATCTGTTACTCCGGGGATTTCGATATTGATACGATCTTTTCCTTCCTGATAAACTTCTGCTTCTGTGCTGTAACCTTCCACACGTTTCTGAAGTTTGTATACGGTATCCTTCATATCACTGTCAGATACGTTCTTACCATCAACTTCATATGTGATACTGACTCCACCTGCAAGATCCAATCCAAGTTCAATGTTGCTTGCTCGTCCAATCTTGTTCTTTGTGATTCCTTTTGTTGTAATAAATACTCCAAATACACACAACGCAATCAGTAAAATAAGCCCTGCAATATACTTGCCGCTGCTATTACGCCTCTTCATTCTCCGTCTCCTCTTCTAACGCTAATGCTGCTTTTACCATAAGTGCACATTCAACTCTCTTGCGTTCTAATTTACATCCGATCTCATAAGTTCCATTGATCGTACCATTAAAGTTATAAGAGTTTGCGCTGCATCCACCGCTGCAATAGAATCTTGCAAAACATTTTTTACATTCTTCTTTGGAGTATACATTACATGCTTTGAATTCTTTGACGATCTCATCTTTCTTAATACCTTCGAAGACATTACCCATTAAGAAATCTTCTTCTCCTACAAACTGGTGACATGGATATAAATCTCCCCATGGTGTTACTGCAAGATATTCTGTTCCAGAACCGCATCCAGATAAACGTTTCGCTACACATGGTCCTCCTGTTAAGTCGATCATAAAGTGGAAGAATGTAAATCCTTTTCCTTCTTTCTCTCTCTTGATCATCTCTTTTGCCAGAAGATCATATTCTTCCATGATCTTTGGAAGATCTTCTTCTTTGATCGCATAATCTGCTGTATCTGGTGCCACAACAGGCTCTACGGAAATCTGTTCGAATCCTTCATCTGCTAAATGCATAACATCTTTCGAAAAATCCAGATTATGATGTGTAAAAGTTCCCCTTACATAATATTTCTGCTGATTTCTACTGTCTGCAAATTTCTTAAATTTATCAATAATAAAGTCATAACTTCCTTTTCCATTTCGAAATGGTCTCATAAAATCATGAACTTCTTTTCTACCATCAACACTTAATACAACGTTATCCATCTCTTTATTCGCAAATTCCATGATATCGTCGTTTAATAATACACCATTTGTTGTCAGTGTAAAACGGAACTTCTTATCATGAGTCTTCTCTAAATCACGTCCATAAGCAACGATCTCTTTGACAACATCAAAGTTCATTAAAGGCTCTCCACCAAAGAAATCTACTTCCAGATTTCTACGATTTCCAGAGTTCTCTACAAGAAAATCTAAAGCTTTCTTACCAACTTCAGCACTCATTAAAGCACGTCTTCCTTTGTATTCTCCTTCTTCTGCGAAGCAATATCGACAGGCAAGGTTACAATCATGTGCAATGTGAAGACAAAGTGCCTTTACAACTGTTGGTCTGTCTTTGAATCCGCAAATGTATTCTTCATAACAATCTTCTGTAAATAATACACCTGCATCTTTTAATTCTGTAACTTCCTCATAAGATTCTCTTACATCTTTTTCATCCCAAGATGATAATTCTTTGATGATCTCTTCTAATGTATGGTCTTCATATAAAGCGATCACTTCATAAGTCAGATCATCTACAACATGAACAGATCCACTTGCTACGTCAAGGACCATATTATATCCATTGTTCTTATACTGATGAACCATTGTTTCTTTCTCCCTTTATCTGTTATTTATTTTCTTTCATGTAAAAAATGAGGCGGCCCACAAGGAACGCCTCAAGCATAGAGTCTTTGTTTTATTTGACTATTTGCTGTGTTCGCAGGTCTGGTTACCTACTGTACAAGATGTCTTACATGCTGACTGGCAAGATGTCTGGCATTCACCACATCCACCTTTTTTTACTGTGTTCTGTAATGTTTTATTTGTCAGAGTTTTAATATGTTTCATCTTATCGTCCTCCTGATTCTCATAAAATAACTTGCTATATTGTATCATATCCTAAGTCAAATAGCAAGCATTCCACCTAAAGTTCCTCCAGCAATACATAAGAACAATGCTGTGATGCGTTCTGTTGAAAAAATAACTGTATTTTCCTGAAGCACAACAGATATTAAAGTTAATATTGCGAAATATAATACTCCAACAAAAAATCCCCATAAGAACTTCCGTTTTCCAATCTTTTTTCCAATGATCATTCCTGCAAGGATTGAAGCAAAAATGTATGTAAGTGTAATGCCAAGATTCGCCATCTTCGTCCCTGTATTGCTCTGATAAACAATAAATGCAAGAAGACACAACAATAGTCCGGTAACAATATAAGCAGCAACCAGACTTTGCACAATATATAACACTTTCTTTTCTGGCCCCATAGCAAATACTCCTTTCTTTCATTTAATATATGTCTGTTGTTTTGCTTCTATGTCTTTTTGTGATAAACTAACATTAAATATGTGAAAGGAGTTTTAAAATGATTGATCTTCATATACATTCTACTTGTTCTGATGGAACTTTTACTCCGAAAGAAATTGTCCATAAAGTAATTGAAAAGAATTTATATGGTTTTTCTCTTACTGATCATGATACAGTTGATGGTATTTCAGAAATCTTGGCAATGAATCTTCCTAAAGATTTAAAATTCATTCCTGGAATTGAAATTTCATGTGATACACTTCATCGTGAGATTCATATCTTAGGTTATGGAATTGATTGCAAGAACAAGGATTTAAATACCACATTAAATGATCTGAGAGACAAAAGAATGAAACGTAATCTCGATATGATCGAATTATTCCAAAAAGATGGATTTCCTGTTACTCTTGAGAAATTACAACACGGAGACCCTAATACAGTTATTACACGTGCTCATTTTTCAAGAGTTCTTGTGGAAGAGGGCATCTGCACTTCCAGGGAACAGGCTTTTTCCAAATATCTCGGTGAAAAATGTAAATACTATATTCCAAAACCATTTTTTGATCCGAAAGACTGCCTCAAATTAATTCTTGATGCAGGTGGCATTCCAGTTCTTGCTCATCCTTTTTTATATAAATTTTCTAATAAGGATACAAAACAGCTTATCCATGATCTGAAAGATTATGGTCTTGCTGGAATTGAAGTTTACCATTCTTCCCACCATAAGGGACAAATCGCAAAATTAAGAGAATGGCAAAAAGAATATCATCTTTTAGCCTCTGGTGGTTCTGATTTTCACGGAACAAATAAACCTGATATAGATATTGGTACTGGCCGTGGGACACTTTATGTACCAGATCATCTTCTTGATGAACTTCTTAGATAAAAAAAGAATCTGGATGAAATATGAGCTCTATTCTCATATTTTCCAGATTCTTTTTATTCATGAATTATCTTACTCGTCGTCAGATGATCCGTTTGCTTTCTCCATTGCCTGAATCGCTGATTTTTCCATTGGAATACGACAATGTTTGTCGTTACCAAATTCAACAATGATCGTAGTTTCATCAACTTTATCCACAACAACTCCGTAAAATCCACTTGTTGTTAACACACTGTCTCCAACTTCCAGAGCTTCCATCATCTGTCTTAACTCTTCATCTTTCTTCTTCTGTGGTCTGATTGTTAAAAAGTACATTAATGCAAAACAAATAACCAGCATCAGAATTGTCATTGTAACCTGATCCATTTTCTTCCTCCATCTTTCTAATAAGATTACTGATTCATCATGCCATCAATCTTACGTTTCTTGTATTCTTTGTAGTTTCCTTCTTCGATTGCCTGACGAATCTCACTCATCATTGTATTATAAAAATACAAGTTATGCAAGACACATAATCTCATTCCAAGCATTTCTTTTGCTTTCAGAAGGTGTCTGATGTAAGCTCTGCTGTAACTTCTGCAAGCTGGACACTGGCATCCTTCTTCGATTGGGCGATGATCAAGTTCATATTTTTTGTTGAACATGTTTAATTTCCCCTGATTAGTATATACATGTCCATGACGGCCATTTCTTGTTGGATATACACAGTCAAAGAAATCAACTCCACGGTCTACAGCCTCAAGAATATTCACTGGTGTACCAACTCCCATCAGATACGTTGGTTTATCTTCAGGCAGATATGGAACTGTTTCTTCGATGATATGATACATCTCATCATGTGTTTCTCCTACTGCCAGACCGCCAAGAGCATATCCATCAAGATTCAGTTTTGAAATTTCTTTGGCGTGTTCAATACGGATATCTTCAAATGTTCCACCTTGATTGATTCCAAATAACATCTGATGTGGATTGACCGTGTCTTCCAAAGAGTTCAAACGATCCATCTCTTTCTTACATCTTACTAACCATCTTGTTGTACGATCTACAGAATTCTGCATATATTCTCTTGTTGCAGGATGTGGCGGACACTCATCAAATGCCATCGCAATCGTAGACCCAAGATTAGACTGAATCTGCATACTTTCTTCTGGTCCCATAAAGATCTTTCTTCCATCGATATGAGAGGAGAAAGATACTCCTTCTTCTTTGATCTTGCGGAGTTTTGCCAGAGAAAATACCTGAAATCCGCCAGAATCTGTAAGAATTGGGCGATCCCAGTTCATAAATTTATGAAGTCCACCAAATTCTTTGATCAATTTATCACCTGTTCTTACATGCAGATGATATGTGTTTGATAACTCTACCTGAGTTCCGATCTCACTAAGATCATCTGTGCTGACTGCACCTTTGATCGCTGCGACTGTTCCGACATTCATAAATACCGGTGTCTCAATCACTCCATGGACGGTTGTTAACCTTCCTCTTTTTGCTCTTCCGTCTTTTTTAATTAATTCATACATTCTTACTCACCATAAATCTTTTTAATATTATCCATTGTTGCTCCTAGATTCTTTAACACACCATCAAGAATCGTAACGGCTGCCATTGATTCTACCACAACTACAGCCCTTGGCACAATCATTGGATCATGGCGCCCATGAATTTCAATCTCTACATTGTCAAGATCACGGTTGATCGTCTTCTGTGTTCTCGCAATGGATGGAGTTGGTTTGACCGCTGCACGAAATACGATCGTACTTCCGTCACTCATTCCTCCAAGAACTCCGCCAGAATGATTCGTTTCTTTCACGGCTTTGCCATCCATACTGATAAAATTATCATTATTCTCTGATCCTCTAAGGTTTGCAGCTGCAAATCCATCTCCGATCTCAAACCCTTTAACAGCTCCAATAGACATAATTGCCTTCGAAAGTTCTGCATCCAGCTTATCAAATACAGTTTCTCCAATACCAACTGGCATCCCTGTGATCTGGCATTCTATAATTCCACCGATCGAATCCTGTTCTTTGATCATCTGATCTGCTTTCTTGGCTACAAGATCTGCTGCTTCCTTATCTGGCATATTAAACGGATTGTTATTCATCTCATTAAGATCAAATCTATCCTCTGAAATCTCAATACCTGCAATTGCCTTTGCATATGCCTTTACAGAAATTTCTAGTTCTTCAAGCACTTTCGCTGCAACTGCACCTGCAGCAACACGTCCGATCGTCTCTCGTCCTGATGATCTTCCACCACCACGATAATCTCTGAAACCATATTTCATATCAAATGTAAAATCTGCATGTCCTGGACGGTAAACATCCTTAATATTACTATAATCCTTAGATCTCTGATCCTTATTATATACAACCATGGAAATCGGTGTTCCTGTTGTCTTCCCTTCAAATACTCCAGAAAGAATCTCTACCTGATCTCCTTCCTTTCTCTGTGTTGTATACTTAGACTGTCCCGGTTTCCTGCGATCCAGATATTTCTGAACATCTTCTCTATCTAATGATAGCCCTGCCGGACATCCATCCACAACTACTCCAACACCAGCACCATGTGTCTCTCCCCATGTTGTGATGCGGAAATTTGTACCATAACCTGATCCTGCCATATGACTTCCTTCCTATAATTTGATATTTGCCAGTAAATCTCCAAGACTCGTTCCTGCAGCATCTTCTGTATACTCTACTCCAGTTTCTTCTGCTTTCTTGGCTGCTTCTTTGTCATCTTCTAATGCTTTGATGCTTAAGCTTACTTTACCATTTGCAACTTTTATGATCTTAACTGTTACCTGTTCTCCTTCTTTCACAACATCTTCTGGAGATTTTACTCTCTTCTGGCTTAACTGTGAAATATGAACTAATCCGCTGATTCCATCTCCAATATCAACAAACGCTCCATAAGGCATGATATTTTCTACAGTTCCTTCTACAACTGTTCCAACTTTTAACTCATTGATCTTATTTTCACGTTCTTTTCTTGCTTTCTCCTGCTCTACTGCTTTTGCTGATAAAACAAGTCTCTGCTCTTCTGGTTCCACTGTAATGATCTTTGCTTCTACATCTTTCTGTAACCATACATTTAAATCTTCAACATATTTTGTTGATAATAAAGACGCTGGAATAAATCCACGGATTCCTTCAACATAAACAATAACTCCACCATTAACGACTCCACCAACAGTCAGTGCAAGCACTTCTCCACTTTCTTTAAGCTCTTCTAAATGATTCCATACTGCATCTTCATTTGTTGCTGCTTTATTTAAAGATTCTTCTAACTGAGTTTCGAATTGTTCCATTGTTTCTTTTACTTCTTCTGCCATAATAATCTTCCTCCGCTTTATTTTCTTAAACATTTATTTCATATTATAACATAGAATAAGAAAGATTCAAGAACGCTGATATTCCTTGTTATTTTGAATATTTTCTGTAAAACAGCCATGCTGCTGATATAACACCAGCCATGCCTGCAGCTATCCATAAACCAAGCATCGACTTTTCTCTTTTGTCCTTGACTTTTGTCTCCTTTTTCTGATCTTTTTCTACCATTTGCTTGACCGGATGTGGCAGGATTTTGGTTACCGCAAACTTTATTCTTTTGTTTGTTACATTTCCAGCTGCATCTTTTGCTTGAAGTTTTAGCACATGAATCCCTGGTTCCAGCTTCTTAAAAGATATTTTGTTTGTTAAATTTTTTATTTCTTTTTCATCCAGCTTTACCTTTGTCCAATAATCTTTCTTATTTTCCAGAGATACTGCAACGATTGTTCCATAATCACATTCACTCTTTTCATTAAGACCACTCATCTGGATCACTGGTTTTTTTGTATCATAAAAAAATGTAATCTTTTTACTTGATACCCGTTCTCCATTTGCATCTACCGCATTAAGACTTATCCTATAATTTCCATTCTCTGTAATTGGCTGTTTTATATAAACTTTATCTTTTTCCCATTCATATGAAACCTTCTGCCCATTCATAAGAAATTCTGTTACCTGTACAGGCTCTAAACTTACAACTTGAAATCCCGGTCTAAAACTTTTCTCTGAAATATTCTTTCCTGCAAGTATTTTCTGCAAAAAATAAATATGAACGCCCTTTTTGTTGATCGTAAATTTCTTTGTCACAACATTTTGATTTCCTGCCAGATCTAAAGCTTCCACTCGTAATACATAATACCCATCGTCTTTTATCTTATCCGGTATCCATCTTTTTCCATTCAGATAAATTCTTGTCTGCTTTTCATCCAGATTTTCATCTTTTACATGTAGTTTTACGTTTACAAATGTTTTATAGGACTTATTATTTTTTATCCCACTAATATAAATTTCAGGTTTTTTCATATCAATCTTAAATACTTTTTCCTCACTGATCGACGCATTTCCTGCCATATCTTCCACTTGAACCAAAAGATTATGCTTACCATTCCGGTCAAATACTACTTCACTCTCATAATATTCTCCTTTTTGAACAAAACCTTTCATCTGCTTCCCAGAAGTTATAACTTTTACAGCATTTTTTTGGAGATTTTCATCCTTGATCCTTATCTTTACTTTCTGATATCTGCTGACTTTTTGAAATTCATTTTGAGATCGTATCAATATTTCTGGCTTCTTTGTATCCAAAAAACAAACTGTATGGAAACTATTTTCAGATCTATTTCCTGCTTCATCCTTTGTCCATATTTTCAGCTGATACTTTCCATCTTTTTTAATCTGTGGAATCTGATCTGTTTCTGTCTGTATTTGACCTGTCTGAAGCTGAGTTAATTGTGCATAAACGTGTACCAGAGGTCCTTCCGCCTGTTCTGATTCATATGTAAATTCAGGAATCTTTCCATACCATCCATTTAGAGATCTCTCACTGCACGTTATTTTAAATAACTGCGGCTTCTTTTTCCATAAACGGCACCAGATTTTTTGAATTTCACTATATCTTCCTGCATTAGAAACTGCTCTGATCAAAACAAGATCATCCATATCACGTTTCAACTCTAGTCTGCCATATTTCATTGATCTCCACTCATTATTACCAGTCTTATATTCATAGTGAGAAATTTTCGAAACTGCTTTTGAACCATGTGCTTCAAGTAAAATATCCTGATTGGTCCATTTTCCTGCTGTGTATGATCCACTGTCAACTTTTGGTATCGTTGGATTACTCAGTTCTATCGTGATTTTTCTTGTTTCCTCATATCCATTTCTATGAATCAGATGAATCTCATAATTTCCTTCTTCATAAAATGTCATCTTCAAAGTTTGTTCATAATCCCATTCTCCTTCCCACTTCTGCCGGTTTACAAAAATCATAATATCATCTTTTGTACAGGATCCTTTCAGATCTACTTCCATTACCACGCTGCTTCGAAAAAATGGTTCTTCCCCAGTTCCTTTCCATGTAATATCCCAGACTGCTGTCTCTTCCATTCCTTTGGTATCAGCAGGTATTGCAGATAAAAGGAGAAATAGTATGGCTGTCATGGTCATCAGTATTTTATGTTTTCTCTTCATAATCCAAGTTTCCTCCTCAACGCTTTTGCTCTGTTACTTGTCATTCCTGTCTGTTTTAGTCCCTGCAGATAAACATCCTTTGCCTTCTCTATCTGGTTTTTCTGGCATAGATAAATTCCATATTCAATATAAGCTTCCATGACTTTTGGATAATGTTTTATAAAACGTTCATACTCATTTTCAATATTCACAGATTTTTCTCTAAGATACGATAACTTTCTCTCATATATTTCCCATGCTTCATTTTTCTCTAATTTCTCATGGAACACTCTGTCAGTCTCTTGAAAAAAAAGCTTATCATCTCCTCTTTTTGCCTTAATCTCATACAGATTGATCTTTTGTTTTTCCAGCATCTTTTTTTGTTCTTCCTTAAGTCTGAACTTTTCTGTCTTATAAAGCAGTTTTTCTGCCTTCTTTACAACAAACTCTGGAAGTTTTTCCTGCCACAAAATATAATGATCAATAAAAAAATATGCTGACCAGAAATCATGTACGTCCTTTTGACAAATTTCTAATGCTGACACCAGCTCATCTTGTTTCACCTCCTTTTCAGGATCATTTAATACTTCTATCAGCAGAAGATATGCTTCTGTTTTCTTTTTATTTGTTTCTTCCTTCTTAAAATATTGACCAGCCAGTGTCAGATCTTTCTCTGTCCTTTCGTTTCCATAAAAATAAACCATACCTTTTTTGTAGAAATCCTCGTATGTTTTCACTGACTGTACTTTCAATTTTTCTTCTTTGTGGCTGTCTGTAAAACCAAAAATACCGATCATGCCAATGCAGGCTAAAAAAACGACACTTTTTTCTGATCTGCTTTTCCAGACAATTTTTCTAAGATCTCTCTTGATATCTCTGGCGCTCTGATAATTCTTTTTCTCATCCTCACAAAGACATTTCTGTATGATATTCTCTATAGGATACTTTTTATTCTGTTCTGTATTTAGCTGAATGATTTTTCCTATACTGTAGACATCCATAAAAAATTCAGCTCTTTCTCCTGCTTTTGTCTGTCGTTTGGAAGCATAAATCCTCGTTCCATACCCAGTCAGAAAATCTCCTTTCATTGAAGATGCTCCAAAATCGATCAAATACAGACGTCCTGATGGATGAAGTATGATATTCTCTGGTTTAAGATCCATATGTACAACACCTCTCTTATGAACCTGTTCCAACACCTTGCAGACCTTATACATAAGTAGTATCAATGTTTTTTCTGAAATTTTTCCATGGACTGTTTTATATGTTTTTAGAGATTGTCCTTTAATATATTCCATAACCAGGAAATGATCTTTGGTGTTTTCTGCAAGGAATAATTTGGGAATACCCTTGATATTTTTTAATTGATTTAATATCTCTTTCTCCCGTTTCCACTGATTTTCATCTTTAAGTATTTTCACTGCAACCTTTTTCCCTGTCTTTAAATCTTTTGCAAGAAATACTTTCCCCATTCCACCCGCACCCAAAAGCTTCTGAGTCTGATAACGGTTATGGTATATTTGAGCTATCTCTCTTTCGGAACTTTGACGATCACACAGGATAGATTGTCTAGTTCTCCACGTTTTTTTACTTTTCGAAAACATCTTTCTACCCATTCTTTCATTTGTTCCCTGGACGCTTCCACTTGATAGATCTCTTCCTCTTCAAGTAATCCATAAAATCCATCTGTACAAAGCAAAAATTCCATTCCCGGATGCAGTCTTCCCTTATAGCAATCTACTCTGACGTCCTTCGTCACACCAACACACTGCAAAAGAATATGTCGTCTCGGATCTTTTCTTGCCTGTTCTTTCGTCAAATGTCCTGCCCGAAGTTCAAGTTCTACCAGCGTATGATCTGTTGTCACAAATTTTCTATTTCTGTCAAACCAGTATGTTCTGGAATCTCCAACATTTAATACAAAAAATTCGTGATCTTCCACAAATAATAATGTTAACGTACTTCCCATTGATTTGACTTCTTCCATTTTTCTGCTCATCAACAAAAGGTTCTGATTGATCTTTCGGATCAAATCGATCAGATTTTGTTCGATCATATTAATTCCCATTTCATATAATCCTTCAAATAAAGTTTCATCAAACCACTGTTTCAATACTTCTACAATATAACGGCTTGCGATCTCTCCTTTCTTCAAACCACCCATTCCATCACACACAACAGCCAGAAGATAAAGCTTCCCATTCTTTTCCTGCTGCCTTAATAAATAAGCATCCTGATTCGACGGTCTTCCGTTTCCAATATCCGTCATTCCAATCGTATCTATCATATGTTCCTCCAAAAAATTCTTCATAATAGAAAAAAGCCTGTAAAGATTATTCTTTACAAGCTTTCTCTGCTGTTCTTGTTTGTTTCATTATTCTTCGATGTCTTCGCCATCCTCGAATTCATCTTCTTCGCCTTCAATCTCCTGTTTGAGAATCTCAATATCTCCTCTAAGTTTCTCGATGAGATTGAACAGATCAATATATTCTGCCTGTGGGTAGTCCATATGTTCTTCAAAATATTTCTCTCCCACCTGACGATACAAATCATTCAAATCTCTTTTCGCCACTCGCAGATCATTATGTCTCTTCGCAGAATCTGCCACTTCCTTCGCCTTCTGTGCAGCTGCTTTTCCTGTTGTTGAAATAGTTTCTTCCAGACGTCCGAAAAAATCTTTTGCCATATACGCTCACTCCCAACGTTTTTCTTTCATTGTACCTTATTCAGCTGCTTTCGTCCAGCCTAAAAGCGCCTTTCAAGACTTAATGTTTCTTCTTACGATATAATAGTAAAATCCCTGAAAATGCTGCAGCTGCCATAGCAAATATCCATCGAAGATCACTTTCGTCTCCTGTTTTTGGTCCAGAAGAAGTATCTGTATTTTGAAAATCATTTCCCTTGTTTTTTGTATAAGTTATATTTTCAGGTATTTTCTGTTTTCTTACTTTGATCTCACGAACTGCTGTCACTTCTTTTGCGTTATCGACCTTTGCTTTTGCCGTATTTTTTATCGTTCGATCTTTCATTATTTTGTTATTTAACTTTACCTGATAGATTACTTTTATTTTCTGGTCATTTGTAAGATTTTCTTTTGTTTCAATTCTGAAACTGTTATCTGATACAACAATCCTGCATTTCGAAGTGATATCTGCTTCATCTGGTGAAAAAACATGAACACTTTCCTTTATGATCTTTGCATATTTATGATCGATCTTATCTTCGATCACAATGTTCTTTGCAACTGCATCTTTCACAATCTGTGATACGAAAATCTGATATTCACAAATACCGCCAGCTTTATATACTGTCTTATCGCTTCTCTTTGTGATCAAAAGCTGTGGAATATTCTCCTCCATCGTTACAACAATATCATCTCTTACTTTATCTGCATCCTCACTGTACGCAAATGCTGTATTTTTAATATCTCCATCGATCATTGAAAGAAATGCTGTATCATAAATTACAAGAAGCTCATCCTTATCACTTAAATCTCTTCCTGTGGCGATCTTAAACTTTCTACTGGTATCATCTCTGCTGATCTCACACTGATTTGTGATATCTTCCCCATTATATTTTACACGGATCATACCAATATCCATTCCTTTCTTCTCAAATGAATCTTCTATGATAACTTTATGTGCTGTCATCCCTTCATTTTTCTGTGTCACACGAATCTTATATGATCCAGTCTGACCTTCTTTATATATCTTATGATCTGATGTTTTCTCGATTTTTAACATTGGAGGTTTTACAACAACTGTATTTTCATCCTGCGCTGGCTCTGTGTTATCACTTTGTACGATCGCTGTATTTTTTATAGCACCATCAATTCTTTTTTCAAATAATACTTTATATATGATATCAATAGAATCACTGTCTCCAAGATCTTTTCCTGTTTCTACAACAAAATTTCCATCTCTTGCTTCTATTTTACATTCATCTGTAATATCTTGTTTGTTATACATGACTTGAATATCAGAAATCTTCATTCCTTCTTTTTCAAATTCATCTGTAACTATTATATTTTTTGCTTTTACGCCTTCCTTCCCCTGTGTAATATGAAGTTTATAACTTCCTGTTTCTCCCACACTGTAAATCTTTTTATCGGACTGTTTAAGAATCTGAAGTTTAGGTGCCTTGATCTTGATCATCTCTTCTGCCACACCACCTCCTGAAGGAATATCTGCATCTTCACGGATCAGTTCTTTGTTACTGTTTCTTGTTGCTGGAACTTTCATTACATTTTTTATGTCTTTTCCCTCTAGTCCATCCTGCTCGATCACTGCCTGATAGCTGATCTCAATCTTGTCCGTCATCCACAGATCATTGTAATTTGTATCTTTTTTTCCACATTCAGAAGCGAATACCGGTATTACTCCGTTCTTTAATGCGATCGGAGTCTGTATCGTATAACTTCTTTCGTTATCATCAAATTCAGCCTGACATTTTGATGTTATATTTTTACCATCTGCCATCACTGATAATGTTCCAGGTATAATACGGATCCCTTCTGCTTTGATTTCATCCTCGATTCTTATATCTCTCATAAATGTTCCAGGATTTGGATTCGTTATCACTGCCTTATATGCCACATGATCACCTTTTTTATAAATCTGTGCCGGAGCTGATTTTATAACATCATTTTTAGGAGAATTGATATATATCTGTGCCTGATCTTTTGTCTCCGGAATTCCCGCTGCCCATGCAGATGCTTCATTATCGATCAACTGGCCATTTGCTGCCACTGATGTTTTCATTGTGTATACAATCTGGATTTCATTTTCATACGGAAGAACATAATCACCTTTTGACTTTAAGATCCAGCTGTTTCCTTCTTTCTGCATTGTGTAGCAGTCTTCTGGAATTCCTGATACTTTTATATCCTTTAGCGAAACTCTGGAATTATCTGCAAATGATCTATCCTGAATCGTAAAGTATACTGTTCCTGCTTTTGGATTTTTATTTTTCACAGTAACCTTGTAGGTAACCTCATCTTTTGCCTGATATTCATACTGCTTTGTCTCTTTTGTAAGCAAAAGACCCGGATTACTCTCATCTTTTTTGGGCAGTTCTATGTCAACCCTGACTTCATTCGTCATTGTGTTTTTGCCATCAATGATCGTCTTTGCCTTATTATTTTGTGTAAGAACTGTTTTATTTTCATTATAATGTCCATGCTTTTCCCAAAGATTCCTTAACTCCATAAGCTGCTCTTTCGATGCATCTTTCATAATGTTCATCTTGATCTTGATCTTTAATACATATATACCGCGCTTATAAAATTCAGGATCATTCGGATCTTTTAATCTGGCTTTTACAAGATTTCCGTTTTGTGAGATATCAAATTCACTACTGACATCTTTATTGTCTCCATATACTTTGATATCAAGAATCTTCTGACATTCTTCTACATTGTCCTCGAATGCAAATCCGCTGAAATAATGGGCTTTCGGAATATCTCCGGCAATTGCCTGGCTTACTTCATAAGTCCATGTCTTTGCAAGATCTGGACAATTGTAATGCTCTGTTGATTCTCCATTCGACGTTATGATCTCTTTTTTTGGAGCTGGTGGATCAAATTTTACCATGTTCTGTCCATATCCAACATATTGTTCCTGATTTGTTGGTCCATCATCCATAATTCTTCCAAATGTATATTCAAACGTATCTGAAGCAAATGTAAATCCCGCACATGTAAAGTCTTCATTGTCATAATTTTCAGAAAAATCAGCATAATAAATACTCTTATTTCCATCTTTGTTATAACTTAATTTTGTGTTTTTAGAAACATATTCTCCATGGATGTCATCTGCTTTTACCCCGATATACTGGTGTGTATCAATATCCTGTAATGTCATATTACTTTTGATCGTTACAGGAATATTCGTTCCAGCTTTAAAAAACTGACTTTTCATTGTCATCTCTTCAATTCCGATATAAGAGCAGCCACTAAGATCACCTCCTACTGCCACATATCCTTCCATGTTCTTATATTTTTCGATTCCCGTGATCGTCATAACCAGATCAAATGTCTGCCATCTACCATGGCTTCCATCCTTGTCACACTGATAAATCTCCATATTCGTTTTCTTGATCTGTATATTTCCAGCTGTGTTTTCTGAAGTATCAAACCATAGATATTGTTTTAAAAATCCAGGCATAGAAATGTCCGGAAGTTTCTTGGTATCTTTTCCTTTGGTAATGATCGTCTTCGTCTGATCCGTTGGATGCATCTTAAATCCATAGGATGCATCCACACTTAATGCTTTCTGATCATCAAATGCTGAAAAAATATGTTTGTCATCTCCCCAACTGCTTGTAATTGGCTTTGCTTTGCTACAATTAAGCTGAGCCAGTACGGATTTTTCCTTTATTTTTGCTGTCAGTGCTGCTGATAATGAAAATACTACAACACCCAATGCCATAAGAGTTCTTCTTGCTTTCTTCATGAATACTGCCCTCCTTATTATTGCCTTTTCTTTCCCTCATTCTCCAGCAGACAGAATTGTCTCATAGCATCTCAGCTCCCCTCATTCTTATGACAGGCTGCACTCACCTCCATGACCATGCAGAAGTCTCATTATCATATCCTTGTTCGCTCCCTGTCTCCAGATCATGGCGGGATATGTCCTCTTCGGACTGTACTAGAAAATGGTCTTATTCAGTTGTCAAAACTTCCCTTGGATTCATCATTTGATCGTCTTGTCGTGAATGGATTATCTGATTTGATTGATCAATCATCATTTTGATTTGTTTTTAGAATTTTCTGATATTGTATTCTCTTCCATTTATTCCCTATCTTGGTTCATCATAACATTTTCACATAAAAAAAGCAACCCATATTTTTATGAATTGCTTTTTTACTTTTATTTATTCTATTATACAAGAATGTATTCCTTAGATTCCAAGAATCTTTTTCACTTCATCTTCCATTGCTACTGTTTCGCACACTGTGTCATGAAGTACTGGTGCTGTTCTGATCTCTTCGATCGCTTTTGGAATTTCTGTCTTTGATACTTTGTTAAGTTCATCAACTAATTCAAAATCATCTTCTGCATCGTATGCTGGATCAATCGCATCCATAACACTTCTTGTAAATTTGTATGGACTGGCTGTTGAAGCAATGATTGTTGGAGTTTTGTCATCTCCAGTTGCTGCTTTGTATTTGTCATATGCAACGGCTGCTACCGCTGTATGTGTATCCATTACATATCCTTCTTTGTCATATACTTCTTTGATCTTCACTGCTGTTTCTTCTTCACTTCCAAAAGCTCCAAAGAACTCAGATAATTCTGCTTTCATTGCATCTGTGATCACATATTCTCCGTCTTTTGTAAGTGCTGCCATAAATTCTGCACACTGTTTTGGATCATTTCCTGCGATTCTGTAGATCATACGCTCTAAGTTGCTTGAGATCAGGATATCCATAGATGGAGATGTTGTAACATAGAATTCTCTGTTACGATCATATTTCCCTGTCTCAAAGAAATCAAATAATACTTTGTTCTTATTAGATGCACAGACAAACTTATTGATTGGAATACCCATCTGTTTTGCATAGTAAGAAGCTAAGATGTTACCAAAGTTTCCTGTTGGAACTACAACATTCATAGGTTCTCCTGCTTTCAGGGCACCCTGTTTTAATAAATCTGCATAAGCTTTTACATAATATACGACCTGTGGCACTAAACGTCCGATATTGATAGAGTTCGCAGATGAGAACTGGAATCCATTATCATTCATAACTTTCGCTAACTCTTTGTTAGAGAACATTTTTTTAACACCTGTCTGGGCATCGTCAAAGTTTCCTTTGATTCCGATCACATATGTATTGTTACCCTTCTGTGTTACCATCTGTTTTTCCTGAATTGGACTAACTCCAGACTTAGGATAAAAGACAATGATCTTGGTTCCTGGTACATCAGCAAATCCTGCCAGAGCTGCCTTTCCTGTATCTCCAGATGTTGCAGTTAAGATTACGATTTCATTCTTAACGTTATTCTTTCTTGCAGATGTTACGAGTAAATGTGGAAGAATAGATAATGCCATATCTTTAAATGCAATTGTTGCCCCGTGGAACAATTCCAGATAATATGCTCCGTCTACTTTCTTTGTTACTGCAATTTCTTCTGTGTCAAACTTGCTGTCGTATGCATTATTAATACAAGTCTTTAATTCTTCTTCTGTAAAGTCTGTAAGGAATTCTTTCATGACTGCATAAGCAATTTCCTGATAGGACATCTTTGTCAGATCTTCCAATGCTACGTTTAACTTTGGAATACTGTCTGGTACGAATAATCCTCCATCGCTTGTTAATCCTTTTAAAATAGCTTCAGAGGCGGTTGCTGTTTCTTCACTGTTTCTTGTGCTGTGGTATACTAAATTCATATTTCCCTACCTTTTCTTCTATCAAATATGCGTGTTTCTGTTGGTTTCTGATTATAACATATGTTGTATCCATCTACAACAGATTTTCATGAACTATATCTTATACAATTACAAATGTCAGCATGAGACGGACACCGCTGATCAAAGCTTTCTCATCAAAATCGAACTTTCCATGATGATTTGCAGGGTGGTCTCCACCTCCGATAAACGCAAAACATCCATCGATTTCCTCTAAGTAATTAGCAAAATCCTCTCCTAACATCATCGCAGGAACATGCGTAAATTCTGACGGATCGAACACTTCTCCTGCCTTCTCCATTACATTTTCTACAATCTCTGGATCATTGATCAGTGCTCCATGACTTGATGGCTGAAAATCAACTGTGACATCGATTCCATACATCTGTTCATGGGCTTTTGCAATATCTTTGACTCTCTCTTCGATCATTTCCTGTGCCTGCTTTGAAAATGTTCTTGCTGTTCCTTCGATCTTAGCTTCTCCCGCGATCACATTTCTTGCTGTTCCTGCTTCAATCTTCCCGATCGTTAATACTGCGGGATCTAATGGATTTAGATTTCTACTTACGATGGTTTGCATATTCATTACCATCGATGATACTGCCACCGCGGTATCAATTCCTTCATGTGGCTTTCCTGCATGACCAGACTTTCCATATAAATGAACTGCCAGCCAGTTTGTCGCCGCCATTCTTGGTCCTGCCTCCAGAGAAATCTTTCCGGATGGAATTCCATTGAAAATGTGAACTCCATAAATTCGCTTTACACTGTCCAGGATTCCTGTTTTTAACATAAACCTGGCACCTTCCGCAGTTTCTTCTGCTGGCTGAAACACAAGATAAACTCTACGATTTAATTCTGCCTCATGCATCTTTAAAATCTTCGCTGTTGCCATAAGAATCGCTGTGTGCCCATCATGTCCACACGCATGCATACAACCATGATTTAATGATGCAAAATCAAGTCCTGTTTCTTCTTCCACTTCAAGAGCATCCATATCTGCTCTAAGTGCAATACTGTCTTTCCTTCCATTACCAACAACTGCAATAATTCCTGAGGGATTAAAAATCTTATACGAGATCTCCCATTCTTCCAGATGTTCTCTGATATATTCCATCGTCATAGTCTCATGAAATGCTGTTTCCGGACATCGATGCAGTGCCCGGCGAAATTCTACGACTTCTTGTTCAATTGCATATGCTTCCTGGTTTATGTCCATATTGCTTCCTTTCTTTGCTGACTACCTTCCTGTAAGATTCATGATTAAGGCAACGATCAACCCAACAATGATCACTGGTCCCAGCACGATCATCATTGCATTAAATATATGAAACAGTAAGTAAATAATGAAAATAAAAATGATCACGGATAAAAGACATCCGAGTTTAAATTTTGTAGAATTCATCGTGAAAATATGTGTATTTCCACCAAACATATCCTCTGGAGTTTCCTCCTGTTCATCCTCATAATATTCTGTCTGTGCATAACTATCGTCCACACCTGCTGCGTCAATGATCGACCTTGCGATCAGTCTTGGACTACCTAATTCGTTTAAAATTTCTGCTTCTGTCTTTCCACTTCTGATCTGTTCATTGATATAATTCTCATAATAGTCAATATTTTGTTGTACCACCATCGGCGATACTATTCCCTCTAGTGAAGATCTTAACTCCCCCATAAATTGTTTTCTTGTCATAAATTTATTCTCCATCCTTATTATAGAAAATCTCTGACTCCTTTAATACGTGACAGGTTCCGTCTTTTACTTCGATCGTTGTCACTCCACAATTCTCCTGTCTTGGTGCATGCCAGAATTCCTCGATATCTCTTCCGTATATATGAGTCAGCAAACTATGTATCCAGGCTCCATGGGAAAAAACAGCAACGTGCTGATATTTTCTCTCATTCGGCAGAATCATATCTTCCAAAAATTCTACTGCCCTTCCTATAACTTCTCTATGTGTCTCACAACCATTAGTCGTTTCAAAATGTACTGGATCATTAAAAAAATCAAGAAATGGATCATTCCTGTCTTCCAATTCTTTTAATGTCATTCCTTCAAACATTCCAAAACAAGCTTCTTTCACCCTTTCGTCCTCATATAACGGAACATTTCTTCCACCTAAAATGATCTCCCCTGTTTCTTTTGCTCTCTTTAATGGACTGGTATATCCTATATCAAATGGTACATGACGAAGTCCTTCTCTTGTCATAAATGCAAGTTCTCTTCCATATTCATTCAACTCTATATCTGAACTTCCCTGAATTCTATGTACTTTATTCCAGTCAGTTTCTCCATGCCGGATCAAATATAACTTCAAAACATTTTACCTCCAATTTAACAATAGCATACCTTATTTTTTTGATTGAGTCTAGTCCCTCTTCATTGTGCATTTTTTCACTAAAATATAAAAAACTATGGATTTTTTATCGAACTTTGCTATACTAAGATTATACATATAAACTGAAATTTTAGGAGAGAAAAATTATGAACATTCATGTTGGAGACGAGATTGAATTAACAGAACAAGTAGTTCCAGAAAACACTGCAAAGGAATGGGGAAGTGGAAGCCTTCCTGTTTATGCAACACCTGCTATGATCTTATTAATTGAGAAAGCCGCTGTTAAATTATTAGATGGCAAACTTGAAGAAGGTCAGACAAGTGTTGGAACAAATTTAAACATTGCACATGTTTCCGCAACACCAGTCAATGGAACGATCAAATGTCACTGCTCATTATCTGAGATTGACCGCAAACGTCTGGTATTCCATATCGAAGTAACTGATAACAAAGGACGTGTTGGAATCGGTACTCATGAAAGATTCATCGTTGCTGATGAACCATTTATGGAAAAAGCTGCTAAGAAATTAGAAGATTAATTTTTAACTCTATGTACAAAAAAAATGGTGTCAGGATTTAATCCCGACACCATTTTTATTATATTTTTATCTGCTTGTTCCTTTTAAGATTGGGGAAATCTTCTTATAAATAAAGAATGTAATCACTACACTGCACATTCCTTTGATAAATGTGAATGGCATATTAAACCAGATCAGTGCATCCCATAATGTCTTCACGTTCTTGTTGATCGCCTGATATGCACCAAGAATCGCCTGCATTGGCATGAAGTTTGTGTATACTGGATATACAACAAAGTAGTTTGAAAATACGCTGACGACTGACATAAGGACTGCCCCTGCTAATGCTCCGATCATTGCACTCTTCTGTGTTTTCTTTTTCTTATAAATAAGTCCTGCTGGTAATACAAAGCATACGCCTAAGATAAAGTTAGAAAGCTCTCCAACTCCACCTGTCTGTGTATGAAGAAGGTTGATCGCATTCTTGATAAAGCATACTGCAATTCCAGATACCGGTCCCATCGCATATGCTGCTAATAATGCTGGAAGTTCTGAAAAATCAAACTTGATAAATGGTGGTATTAACATAGGAATTGGAAATTCCAAAAACATCAGCACTGTTGCCAATGCTCCCAACATACCTGTTACTGCGATCGTTCTGATATTGAACTTTGTTCTTTTCATTGTCATTGTGTCTCCTGACATGATAATTCTCCCTTTCTTATCTAAAGATTTTAAATTTGTCCGCCAGAAGTTCTTGCAAAATTTTATAATTGTTTTATACAAGAAAAAATCCTGTCCATTTATCTACATAAACGACAGGGCTTCTGACTTGATCACATATCTTATATCTTCGTAATATCTTAAGATATGTCATCCAACTACTTCTTTCATCCAGACTATACTGTTGGTTCAGGATTCTAACCTGATCGGCTTTACGCTCGTGGACTTATCTCTCTTAGAGTATCACCACCAGTCGAGAATTGATATCTTCGATATCTCACTCTGCCCTGAAGTTGGAGAATCAATCTTCTCTACTTCAATATTCAATTACCAGAAAATGAAAGTGTTTTCTGTTCACATTTTCTATTATAATAACTTCTGTTTTATTTGTAAAGTATCATTTCATATTTCCTTATCTTTACACAAAGATTATTATTTGTTAAAATATACACAAGCAAAATGCTTTATTGTATGAATTGTTAAGGAGAAAACAACTATGGGAATGCACAAAATTGCGAAGATGCCTTCTCCAGAGGAATTAAAAGAAGAGATGCCTCTGAGTGAAGAAGCAAAACAAATCAAAGCTGCAAGAGACAAAGAGATCCGTGATGTATTTACAGGTAAATCTGATAAATTCTTAGTCATCATCGGGCCTTGTTCTGCAGATAATGAAACTGCTGTTATGGATTATCTTGGACGTCTGGCAAGAGTTCAGAAAGATCTTGCTGACAAGTTACTGATCATCCCTCGTATCTACACTAACAAGCCTCGTACAACAGGTGATGGATACAAAGGCATGGTTCATCAGCCAGACCCAGAGAAAGCACCAGATATGGCAAGTGGTCTTCGTTCTGTTCGTAAACTTCATATGGAAGCATTAGAAGAATTCCATATGCCTGCCGCAGACGAGATGCTCTATCCAGGAAACTGGCCATATATGGATGACCTTTTATCCTACGTTGCCGTTGGAGCCCGTTCTGTAGAGAACCAGCAGCACCGCCTGACAGTCAGCGGATTTGATATCCCTGCTGGAATGAAGAACCCTACTGGTGGAGACCTGACAGTTATGATGAACTCTATCACTGCTGGACAGCACCAGCATGATTTCATTGCCAATGGATACGAGGTCAAAACAGATGGTAACCCTCTGACACATGCCATTTTACGTGGTTCCGTGAATCGTCATGGAAATAATATTCCAAACTATCATTATGAAGATCTGACTCGTGTTGCTTATATGTACGAGAAATTCCAGCTTAAGAACCCTGCAGTTATCGTTGATGCAAATCACTCTAATTCAGGTAAACAGTGGGATCAGCAGCCTCGCATCGTACAGGAAGTTCTCCACAGCAGAAGTTTCTTACCTGAGATCAAAAATCTTGTCAAAGGTATCATGATCGAAAGTTACATCGAAGATGGTAACCAGTCTATCGGTAATGGTGTTTATGGACAGTCTATCACTGACCCTTGTCTTGGATGGGACAAATCTGCTGCCCTGCTTTATCGTATGGCAGATTATGTATAGAATAAATACAAGATTCTAGGTACATTACTTCCAAAGTTTCAGCATTCCTGACATTATCGATGGATTTATGAAACTTTCCAGAATGCATCCCAGTATTATAAATATTATTTCAAACAGAATACTATAACGTAGAAGGAAGGAACTGCTTGTTTCATAAAGCATTTCTTCCTTTTTTTCTTCTTGAAAATTTCGTTTTATGAGCAAAATAAGGCTCATTCCATATAAAATAAACTGCGGAAACAAACTCAAAAGCACAAGAAATAATCCTCTCATTCCCATCTGTATGATCTGAAGTGATAACATCGAACCTAGAAAAAATGCCATACTAAACGTAAATCCGTACAAAAAAATCCATGGTTTTAATAAATATCCTGCCAGATAGATCATTGCATACTGTTTCACACGTTTAAATAGAATATAAAAAAATAAGCTCATGCTTGCACTATATAATTTCTGATTATGAAATACCAGATATTGCACCTGCCCTCCATATGCAAGATAATCCTGATATATAAAATTCGTAAACAAACTTCCTAGGATCAGACCTGCTATGATCCATAATCCTGAAAAAAATTTCTCTTTATCCACACATTTCCCTCCCTGCCTCATTATATCATATGCAGTGCCTGTCTTTTATATTCTATTTTATTAGATGCTTCTCTGATGTATAAATTTACTTCTCCATATTAAGATATCCAAGAACTCCTGATATCGTCTTTGCATCGATGATCTTTCCTGAAAAGATCATATCTTTGATCTCATCTGTTGTATATTCTTCTACGTCAATAAACTCATCTTCATCAAGATGCTGCTTCGATGGCTTTAGATCCGTTGCAACATAAATTGGTATCTTTTCATCACAAAAACCTATCGCTGTGATCACAGTCATCAGATGTTGCATATGTCCTGCAATGTATCCTGTTTCCTCTTCAATCTCTCTTGTGACACATTCAAGTGGTGTCTCCCCTGGTTCAATTCCTCCAGCTGGAATTTCAAGTGTTTCCTGATCAAGTGCATTGCGGTATTGTCTTACAAGTAGGATCGTTCCTTTGTCGGTGACTGGAACAACTGCTGCCGCACCTTTATGTTTTACAAGATCCCATGTGACTACTTTTCCACTTGGAAGTTTCACAATATCTTCGTAAAATCCAACAACTTTTCCTTGATGCATCAGGCGCTGTTCTAATTTCTCGTATCCTTTCATGATTCTATCTCCTTTTCTATCCATTCTCTACTGTTAATATTCCTATTAATTGGAAAAAGCGATAGATTTCTCTATCGCTTCTTGTTATTTCGCATAGTCAACAACTCGTGACTCTCTGATCACATTAACCTTGATCTGTCCTGGATAATCCAGATTCTCTTCGATCTGATTTGAAATATCTCTCGCCAGTAAGATCATATCATCGTCACTGATTTGTTCAGGAACTACCATAACTCGAATTTCTCGACCTGCCTGAATTGCAAAAGTTTTATCAACACCCTGGAAGGAGTCTGCAATCTCTTCCAGCTGTTTTAATCTTGTTGTATAACTTTCCAGTGTCTCGCTTCTTGCACCTGGACGTGCTGCTGAGATTGCATCAGCTGCCTGTACCAGACATGCGATCAATGATTCTGGCTCCTCATCACCATGATGAGATGCCACTGCATTGATGACAATTGGATTCTCCTTATACTTCTTACACAGATTCACACCGAGTTCTACGTGAGAACCTTCTACTTCGTGATCGATTGATTTACCGATGTCATGAAGCAGACCTGCTCTCTTGGCCATTCTTACATCGACACCGATCTCTGCTGCTAAAAGTCCGGATAACTGTGCAACTTCCATGGAATGTTTTAATGCATTCTGTCCATAGCTTGTACGGAACTTCATTCTTCCAAGAAGTCTTACAAGCTCTGGATGGATTCCATGAACCCCAAGTTCTAATGTTGCTGCTTCTCCTTCTTCGCGCATCATAGTTTCGACTTCTTTTGTCGCTTTCTCAACCATCTCCTCGATGCGTGCTGGATGAATTCTTCCATCCACGATCAGTTTCTCTAAGGCGATTCTTGCAATCTCTCGTCGAACCGGATTAAAGCTTGACAGTACAACTGCTTCCGGTGTATCATCGATAATCAATTCAACCCCAGTAGCGTTCTCAATGGAACGGATATTACGTCCTTCACGACCGATGATTCTTCCCTTCATCTCATCGTTTGGAAGCTGTACCAACGAAATCGTTGTCTCAGCCACATGATCAACTGCACACTTCTGAATCGCAGTTACCACATATTCTTTGGCTTTCTTTCTGGCATCTTCTTTCGCTCTTGTCTCCATCTCTTTGACATACATTGCTGTCTCGTGTTTCACATCTTCTTTTACTGCTGATAATAATTGCTCTTTTGCCTGATCAGAGGTCAATCCGGAAATTCTTTCCAGTTCCTGTAGATGTTTTGCCTGCAGTTCCTGCAACTGAGCTTTCTCTGTTTCAATGTTCTTCTCTTTCGATGCTAATGACTGTTCTTTGCGCTCTAATGTTGTAGCTTTCTTCTCGACAGTCTCTTCCTTAGAAAGAACTCTCTGCTCATACTTCTGCAGTTCTGCCCTGCGTTCTTTTGTCTCTTTTTCAAAGTTATGTCTCGCTTTTATAGTTTCTTCTTTTACTTCCAAAGAAGCTTCACGTTTCTTCGCATCCGCTGCTTTGATTGCTTCATCTATAATCTCTCTTGCTTTATCTTCTGCATTACCGATTGTGATCTCCATCGCCTTCTTGCTTCTTGTATTAGCAATATAGACAGATACCGGTACAGCGATAACCAGAGTTGCGATAATGGCTATAATAATACCAACCACAGGTTTCCTCCTTATTCAATTTTTTGTGTATTCACACTTATCTAATTCTATATGTTTTCAACATAAAAGTCAAGGAAGGGATACCTCTTCTGTTCGAATTATCATTGCTGTTTTTCCTTTGATCACAAGTCCTCCTCCAAAATCTACAGATTCTCCTATAATCAGATCTGTTCCGCATCCGGCCTGTGCATCAAAATGTGCTGTAAATTCATTATCTCCACAGTTCATTGCAAATATGATACGGTCTTCATTTGTTCTTCTCTGGAAAACAAGAACATCTGGTGCGATCGCTAACTGTAAATAATCTCCGTATTTTAATGCTGGTGACCCCTCTCTTACCTTTGCAAGCTTTGCAATATAATCTGTCAGTTCATTTTCCACTAAGTCTTCTTTGTGGATTCTTGGACGAAGGCTGTCATCGCTTCCTTGCTCTTTCTTTCCTTCCATTCCCCATTCACTTCCATAATACACTCCGGGAACCCCTGGCATTGCAAACTCCATTGCATAGATCAATGGTAAATGTTCTTTGTCCTCTAACTGACTTGCAATTCTTTCTACATCATGATTATCGACAAAGTTATATAACGGAAGTCCTTTATATAATGTCCATTCCTCTGGTCCAAACTGACGATTTAAAGAATATCCGATCTCATGCATATTGTGTGTGTTAAAACTTGAATAAAGTCCTTTGTAACATTCATAATTTGTTACAGAATCAAGTAAATCCGGATTCACAAGCTGTGTGTAATCTCCATGAAGCATTTCCCCGATCATTATAAATTCTGGATTCTTGCTGTGAACAAAATCTACTAATGCTTTCATAAAGTTTCTATTTAACATATAAGCAACATCAAGTCTTAATCCATCAATTCCAAGTTCATCCATCCATTTCCCAACGGATTCTAATAAATAATTTCGAACCTGCTCATTATCAAGATTTAATTTAACAAGTTCAAAATGTCCTTCCCATCCTTCATACCAGAATCCATCATCATAACAGCTGTTTCCGTCAAAATTGATATAAAACCAGTCTTTGTATGGAGAGTCCCATTTCTTTTCTTTCACATCCTCAAATGCAAAGAACTCTCTTCCCACATGGTTAAATACTCCATCTAAGATCACTTGAATTCCTTCTTTGTGCATCGCATTACACATTGTCTTAAAGTCTTCATTTGTTCCAAGTCTTTCATCGATCAGCTGATAATCTTTCGTATCATATCCGTGGTCACTTGATGAAAATACCGGTGAAAAGTAAACAGCATTCATTCCTAATTTCTTAATGTGTGGAATCCAGTCGATCATCTCTAAAATTCCATGGGAAGGTTGCCCATCTGTTAATGCTCGTAGTGGAAACACCTGATAAATCATTAATTCGTTCATTTTCATAGTCTCTTTTCCTTTCTGTCACTCTGTGCTTTTCAATGATTCTACCATATCAATCTTCTTTAGTTGGAAATACATAAAGAAGTTTACGAGAATCGAAAAAGCAATTGTTAGTAAAATACTGTAAACATAGCTTGGAAGATAAATCTGTCTTCCAAACATGATCAAGTCAACTTCCGTTGTGAAGATTACATATTTGTGTAAAAGAATCCCCAAAATAATTCCTGCGATCGTTCCTAAGATCGTCAACAAAATATTCTCACGATAAACATAAGCGCCGACTTCTCCATCATAAAATCCTAACACTTTGATCGTTGCGAGTTCCATTCTTCGCTCTGAAATATTGATATTATTCAAGTTATATAATACCACAAATGCAAGTAATCCTGCTGATACGATTAATACAACAACAACAATATTTAGATTATTTACCATATCTTCCATCGTCTTTGCGTCATCAGATGAAAAATGAAGTGCTGAAGCCTCATCTTTTGTAAGAATCTTCTTTCCATTTTCCTGCATCTTTTTCTTAGATATATTCTTTTCGATACAATATATACCTGTTGGATCTGCTTTTTTGTGATACAATCTGGCATATAATTTCGGTGTCATGTATACTTTGTGTTGCAGATAATTTTCTGTGATCTGACTGATTTTTGCCTTAATGCTTCGATCACCTGATTTCTTGATCGTTATCGTATCTCCTTTGCTCACACCGAGTAGTGATGCTGCTTTCTCTGTCAGAATGATTCCTTCATCATCTAACTTATATTTGGTCTTACTCTTTCTATCCTGTAATGTAATATATCCGTTAAAATCGTCTTTTGACATTGGGAGGATCATCGTTGCATCTTGTTTTTCACCATTTGCACGGATCGTTACCGCAGATTCACTAACTTCCATTAAATCTGTCATGTGATCTTGTTTTTTCGTCCAGTTTACAAATTCTTCTTTCTTAGCTTTTTTTATTCCATCTTTGTATGTGATAGAAAAATCATAGGTGATGATCTCTCCGTACTGATTCTTTGAAATTGCTGAAATCGAATCTTTAATTCCAAATCCCAATAGCAACAACGCCATACAGCCGCCAATTCCAAAGATCGTCATAAAGAATCGTTTCTTATAACGGAACAGATTTCGCATCGTTGCTTTCCAGATAAAGCTTAACCGTTTCCATACAAATGGAATCCGTTCTAACAGGATTCGTTTTCCTTCTTTCGGTGCCACAGGACGCATCAGCTGAGCTGGCTTCTCTTTTAATTCTTTGTAACATGCAGATAGCACTGCGAATACAACAACCCCGACAGCAAGTCCTGTTGCCATAACTGAATATTCTGTTTCCAATGGTGTATACACATCTCCAAGCCCCGTATACATCATCTTATAGGCATTGATAATGATCCACGGAAGAAGCTTTTCACCGATCACTGCCCCAAGAATACTTCCTGTAAGTGTTGCTGCCAACGCATAACTGACATATTTCATTGCAATATGAAATCCACTGTACCCGAGAGCTTTCATCATTCCGATCTGTGTTCTTTGTTCCTCAACCATACGTGTCATTGCCGTTAAACTTACCAACGCTGCCACTAAGAAAAAAATAACTGGAACAACCTGTCCAAGTGCTGCAATTCTGTCTGCTTCCTGTCCGTATTCAACATAAGACTGCATCTTTTCACGATTCAAAATATACCATTTGCCTTGTTTGATATTCTTTACATCTTCTTTAGCATCTTTGATCTTATTCTCGGCATCTTTTAATTTCTTCTCGGCTTTCTTTCTTGACTTCTTTAACTTCTTCTCTCCATCATCAAGCTTTCTTTCTGCTTCTTTGATCTTGGTTGCTCCTGAATCAATCTGCTTTTGTGCTGTTACTAATTTTGCTTCATTTGACTCTATTGTCTGTTTAGCTGTCTTTAACTGACTGCTTTTCTGATTCAGTGTTCTTTCTGCATTTACAATCTTTGTCTGTGCTGCTTTTAACTGTTTTTTTCCAGAAGTGATCTGTGCCTTTGCTGTCTTTATCTGTTGCTTTCCTGCATTGATCTGTATCATAGAAGCCTGTGCTTCCTGCTCTGTGATCGCTCCTGCCTGTAGCGCCTGATTGATCTGTTGTTCTTTTTTCTCTAACTGCTGCTCCTGTTCTTTTATTTTAGCTTCCTGTGTGTCAAGCTGGCTGCTTTTTGTTTTGATTGTCTGTTTCTGTGTCTTTAACTGTTTTCTTGCACTGCTGATCTGTTTGATTCCTGACTGATACTGTGCTTTCGCTGTCTGAATCTGTGATTTTGCACTTGCAAGTTTTTTCTTGCTTTGTTCTAATTCAGATTTGGAATCATTGATCTTTTGTCTTGAATCTTTCAGCTCCTTATCTGCCTTATCTAGTTTATTTAAGACTTTTTTACGTTCTTTTTTAAATGTCTTTTCTTTCTTGGAAATCTTATCAGAGGCTTCTTTCCAAACAGAACTTAAACGCTTCTTATTCTCGTCCTTGGAAATGTCTTTCAGCTGATCTTCTAACTCTTTTACTTTATCCTTATATGCATCGCTGTATGCTCTTTCTGATTTGGCACCCTTTGCTGTAAGATAAACTTCTGTATAAATGTCAGAGGAAAATTCTGATTGCTTAACAATGATAAATCCAGATAATGTTCCAGTTTCAATTGTTGTGCTTCCTCTTGATCTTGACAGATATTCTGCTGATCTTCCAATAGCTGTGATCTTATATGTCGTATCATTTAAGGTATCTTTAAGATCATCCTCTGTTCCTGAAGATAACTCCAAAATATCTCCAATTTTTAATCCATTCTGAGTCGCATACCATTCATCCACAAGGCATTCCCCTGACTTCTTCGGGAGCTTTCCTTGTACGATCGTAATCTGGTTTAATTTCTTCGTCTCTGCCACGACTTTCACTGCGTGTTCGTCGTCACTTCCCTGCTTCTTTGATATAACATCTGTAGAATGACCGCCTTCGATATCCGCTGTTTTCGAAAGCTTCTTCATCGATTCCAGATTCTCCTTAGATATTCCCAAAGTTCCCATCACTTTCACGTCCATAAGTTTCGAATCATCAAACTGATGGTCTGCTGTGATATGCATATCTTTCTGTGTTACACGGATACCTGCATAAAATGCAACCCCAAGTACCACAATAAAAAAGATGGACAGAAATCTTGGAAGCGTACCTGTGATCGTTCTGTATATATCTTTGTGTAATGCTGTCTTTTTCATACGCACTTCCCTGCCATTCTTTCTACCATTCAATCGTTTCCACCAGCTGTGGATTGTCATTTATCGTAATGTTACTGATCTTTCCATTTTTCATCTCGATCACACGGTCTGCCATTGGTGCAATTGCAAGGTTATGTGTAATAACCACAACTGTTTTACCTTTCTTATGACAAGTATCCTGAAGTAATTTTAAAATGGATTTTCCTGTCTGATAATCAAGTGCTCCTGTCGGCTCATCACAAAGTAGTATCTTGGGATTCTTAGCAAGCGCACGCGCAATGGATACTCTCTGCTGTTCTCCTCCAGATAACTGTGCCGGAAAGTTATTCAGTCTGTGTCCAAGTCCTACATCTTTCAGTACTTCTTCTGCATCCAGTGGATCTTTGCTGATCTGAAGTGCTAATTCCACATTCTCTGTTGCAGTCAGATTCGGAACCAGATTATAAAACTGAAAAACGAATCCGATATCGTCTCTACGATACCCTGTCAGCTGTTTTTTATTCCATTTGGAGATATCTTTTCCATCTACAAAAACAGCGCCACTGGTTGCAGTATCCATACCACCTAAAATATTCAATACGGTAGTCTTTCCTGCACCACTGGCGCCAATGATCAAGGCAAACTCACCCTTATTCACCGTAAAATCAATCCCGTCTACGGCTTTGGTGATCACCTCTCCTGTCTTATATATTTTCTTTACATTTTCTAACCGAATCAATTCCATAAATATGCTTCTCCTTTATAAAGAATTTTACCATATTTTGATTGATTCAGCCAGTCTCTTACTTAAACTGATTTAATGAATCATTATACTCATATCCAATGGATGAAAGTTTCTGTTTTATCTCATTTTCATCAAGATCAAGTGCTTTACACAGGTCCTCAAAGGAATCATAAAAATCCCTTAACTGGGTGTTAATATAACTTAGTAACATAACTGGGTCTTTTGGTATCATCTTTGTGTCTCCTATAAGATATTACTTAAGAAATTAGTTGCTGACCCTGCTGCACTTCCTAATGCAGAGAATACAAATTCTTTCATAATGAAATATGCTACAATTGCTCCTACGATCTCAACGATCAATGCGATGTAAGCAACTGCATTCTTATTTACACCAGGATAACTCATCATTGCCACCATACTATAAATGAATGTCAGTACGCTTCCAACCAGCACGATCAAAACTGCAAACTGGTACATTCCAAGCAGTAATCCTAAAATTGCAAGAATCAATGCTAAAATTGATCCTAGAGATCTCATTCCAACAATCTGGCATGCCTGAAACCAGTTGATCTTTGCATGACCCATTGCATTCATAAGTCCGAGAATAACACCTGAAATAATCAGAGATACGACAATTGACAAAATAACTCCATATCCAAAAAACTGTCCAAAAGATGGTGTCTGTCCCACATATCTTGACACTCCTAAAAAAGAGCTTACACCATTCAACGCTGTTGAAACGATTTTCTGAACAAATACATACAAATATAATCCTGCTAAAAGTGCCTGAATTCCCATAAGAATCAGCCCGTTTTTACTGTTTTCATCTGCGACAGAAGATGCAAAACCTGTGCTTGGATGTTTGATCATCTCTAATGCTTGTGTAAAGAAATTCTTTGTCATGGCTGCTACATCACTCTGATTTTGTTCAGATGCTGGGCCTTCATAATTGATTTCTTCATAGTTTGTATACTGCTGCTGTGTCTGCTGGCTTTCTGCCTGTGCAGTTTCTGACTGATATGCATTTTCCTGTGTATCTTCTGCATTCTGCTGTGTACAGATACAAGGCTGTCCGTTAATTAATTTTCTTCCACATTTTGTACAAAAGTTTGCCATAATATTCTCCTCTCTTCTCTTTAGTAATATGAAGCCGTATCGATCAGCCATTTTCCATTTTTCCTGATCATTCTAGCTACACCACTGATCTTCAATGTCTGTGTCTCATATCTATCCCATATTTTATATTTATAATCTCTTGAACCACTGACTGCAACAAATACACCATCTGCAACCGTGTTATAAGATGAATCCGAACTTGTTGCCTGACATTTTGTTAATTTTACACTTCCAAGTGATTTTGCATCACTTCCATAATACCAAATAGAATCACATAATCTGACTCCATAATTTTCTGCGGCTTCTGTTGATGTAAAATAAGATGTAAGACCTGCATTTCCTTTGTCTTTGATCTTAGCTTCTGTAATCTCCGGCATATAACTCTTTAACGCTTTTGCAGCTTCCGTTTTTGCTGTTCCTGAATACTGCACGACATTCAATGGATTGTCATCATTTGTATTGAACGTATAGCTGTCCTGATCAAATAGACCATCCGCTCCTGAAAATGTAAGCTTATGTTTTCCTGCAAACATTGTTACGTTATATGTATTTTCTGATGTATCTTCTGGAACCTTTGCTGCAATTCCATCGATTTTTAAAGTAACACCTGGCATTGTAAATAATTTTACGCTTTCTGTTGCCAATCCTGTATCTGTAGCACTTGTTACTTCATATTTATCAAAAAACAGGAAATTCTTCTTTGCTGATTTTGCGATATGAATCTCAACTTCATCAGAACCTTTCTTTGCCTGATATACATATTGTCCGGCATAAGTTCCATAATTCACATAACCACCAGTTGGTGTTGATAAAGTCTTTGTCTCATTCTGATCCATTGTCTTTTCAAATGCTTCTTCATTGATAAATGTATCTTCTGACAAATTAAACTTATCATAGATATTGGACCATTTCTTATTATTATAATCTTTTACAAACTGATTCGCTGCTGCCTCTGGACTGCTTTTGCTGTTTCCGATATAAAAAAACGCTGCGATCAGAACGACTAATACTGCAACTTCAGCAATGACGATCTTCTTGGCTTTGCTGCTAAATCCTTTAAATAATCCTCCACTCTTTGCCGGTGCTTTATTTGGTCCTTGATTCGGCTGTACTGGTCTTGATTTTTGTGTTTCATTCTGGTCTGCTGTCTTCTGGCTTTCTGTCTGCTGAGTTTCTGACTCCAACGGTTCCATTCTCATTCCGCATTCTCCGCAGAACATATCTCCGTCTTTTACTTCACTTCCACACTTTGGGCAAAACATATTTTCTCTTCTCCCTTCTCTTTTTTATCTAAGTCCACGTTTCTTCAATTCTGCTGCCATTGTATCTACATTTTTCTTCTCGTATTTATTCAAAGAAATACTGTCCTGATCATCCACAGTACCGTTATACCATGCTTTCTTTTCAAAACGTTCTTTATTAACCTTTTTCGTAAATTTTAATCCATGTCTTGCATAGATTTCATTCACTGCATATTGAAGTTCGCTGTCAGATAATTTCTTTATGTCAGATTTGCTGATATATTCTGTATCGGCATCTGGAAAAACATATCCATCATCGGCATCCATGATCTCACTTGCTGACTTTGTATCACTATCAGATGCTTCCGTTGTTGTTTGTGCTTCTGTTGTGTTGTCGTCTGTTGAATCAGCCACGTTCCCATCCCCAACATCTTTTCCTTCATTATTTTTCTTGTTATTTGTTTCTTCCTGTACGGCATTTTTCAATGATGTACTGGCGCTTTCATTGTCTGTTGTGTCTCTGCTTGTGACCAACATGGCAATTAGAATAACCGCTACGACTGCGATAGCTGCAGCAAGTACTGCAATTACCTGTTTTTCATTTTTCTGCATTTTTCTCTCCTTCTCTTTGGTAATATCTGTCAACTCCATCTGCAATTCCTTCTGCAAGCATTGTCTGATAATGACGATCTGATAACTTCTGATCTTCGTCTGGATTTGACATAAATCCCATCTCTACGATTGTTACAGGAATCTTACTCCAGTTGATCCCTGTCATCTCATCTGTCTGTGTTACCCCACGATTTTTAGCACCTGTTCTGCGGCACAAAGTACTAACTACACATTCAGATAATCTCTGACTGTCTGCTGCAATTACCTTGCAATAAGGATTGGATGAAGTAGGACTCATTGTTAAAGCTCCATTTGCTGACTGTGAATCTGCACTATTGCAATGGATCCTAAGTAAAATACCAGCACCACTTTCATTTGCCATCAAAGCTCTTTTTTTGTTGCTTAATGATACATCATTAGTCTCTCTGATCATATAAACATCATATCCTCTGGCGATCAATTCACTCTTAAGCTTTAATGACACTTCTAAATTTACCTGATATTCTGTTCTCTTCGTAACGACTCCTTCCGTTCCTGAAGATACCATTGGCTTTGTCTTGTCAGCACCTGGTCCGATCGCTTCCTGTTCACTCATCTGTTTCTTTTGATGTCCTGCGTCAATTGCGATCTTTATACGTTTTTCCTCTTTGGGCAGTGTTGTTGTCTCTTTCTTATTTTGTGTCGTCTTCTGAGACGCTTTCTGTGTTGTCTTCTGCTTAATGATCTCTGTCCGCTTCTCTGTTGTCTTCTCTTCTGCTTTCTTATCCTGTGTGATCACTTCATCATCTTTGCACCCCACACAAAAAATACTAAGCATCACACAAATGATCAGAACTTTCCATATCTTTTTCATACTTATCCCTCTTTCGTTTCGATTTATGGTTCGACTACTTTTAATTCACCTGTTACTGAATCCATAACGTATCCTGAAATCTTTACATCTTTTGGAATCAGTGGGTGTTTTCGAAGCATTTCCACAGAATCTCTTACAGAACTTTCTACACAGTCAAAACCTTCTAACCATGTATCAAAATCAACTCCACAGTGACGGATCAGCTCAATCTTCTCCTCATCGATTCCGCGCTCCATCATATGTCCGATCATCATCTCACTGTTGATATGCTGTACTCCACAGTCTGTATGTCCGATCACCATGACTTCCTCAATGCCTAGCTCAAATATACCGACTAAAATACTTCGTACCTCACTTCCAAATGCATGACTTACAACTCCTCCTGCATTCTTAATGATCTTGACATCACCATTTTTAATTCCAAGTGCTGCTGGTAAAAGTTCAGTAAGTCTTGTATCCATACAAGTAAGAATCGCAATCTTCTTATCAGGATACTTACTTGTCTTATACTGTTCATATTTTTTCTCTTTTACAAATTCCTGATTGTATTTTAAAATCTCATCAATCATCTTATACTCTCCCTTCTATAAAGTAATATCAGCAGTCTTTCCTTTGCATGCCTTAAGATAATCCCGTGTCGTAAGCTCAATCTGAATTCCATTCTTTCCACCACTTACAATGATCTTCTCCTGATCATTTGCACTTGCATCAAGAACTGTTGGATAATCTTTCTTCATACCAATTGCTGTACAGCCTCCACGAATATATCCTGTGATCTTATTAATATCTTTTACATGGATCATCTCAACAGATTTCTCCCCCGCTGCCTTTGCAGCTTTCTTAAGATCAAGTTCCTTATCGATTGGAACTACAAATACAAAATATCCTCCGCTTTTTCCTTCTGTTACCAGAGTTTTAAACACTCTTTCATATGGTTCATTTAACATATCAGCGATCGTAATTCCATCGATAAATTCTTTGCACTCATAACGATGTACTTCAAATGGAATCTTCGCTCTCTCAAGCATTCTCATTGCGTTTGTTTTTGGTTCTTTCTTTGCCATTCTCCTGCTGCCTCCTTGCTGATTTATTTATCTAGCAAACATGTTATGGTGTTCATTTTACACCACCTTTGCACATTATATCATATTTTTTCATATATTGAGAGTAAAAGATATTCCGAGGATATTTTTATGCCAGAAATACAAAATAAAAATCTTGTCGATCAAGGCCGTTTAAAAATACAGGTAACTTCAAGCATCGGATCAGTTCCCATTCCTGATTCTTCGATTGAAATTTCTTACACTGGCGATCCTGACTCTGTTCTTGAAACAGTAAATACAGATGAAAATGGCCAGACTCCTGTTATTGATCTTCCGGCACCACCAGTCGAATACAGTATGTCACCAGGAGAAAACCAGCCTTATTCTGAATATAATTTAAGAATCCGTTCCAAGGATTATGAATCCGTCACGATCTCTGGTGCACAGATTCTCTCTGGTGTCCAAGGTCTTCAATCTGTTTCCTTGATTCCTGAAGAAACCAGTATTTCTACAGAAGAAAATCCTATTGTGATCGGTCCTCACACTCTGTGGGGCAATTATCCACCGAAAATTGCGGAATCTGAAATTAAGCCTGTTAATGAAACTGGTGAGATCGTCTTAAGCCGAGTTGTAATTCCAGAATACATTATTGTTCATGATGGTTCTGTTGGTGATAAGACTGCACAGAATTATTATGTGCGTTATAAAGATTACATCAAAAATGTTGCTGCCTGCGAAATTTATTCTACCTGGCCTCGTGCAACTCTTGAAGCAAATATTCTTGCGATCATGTCATTTACTTTGAATAGAGTATATACTGAATGGTATAGAAATAAAGGGCATGACTTTACGATTACATCTTCTACAGCTTATGACCACAAGTTTATTCCTGGAAAGACAACTTATAATTCTATTAATACGATCGTTGATGAGATTTTTGCAGATTATCTGTCCAGACCGAATGTAAGACAGCCGATCCTTACGCAGTATTGTGATGGAAAGAAGGTTTCTTGTCCCGAATGGATGACCTTACTGTAAGTGCGTATAAAGTTTTTTTCTTTAACACTGAAACAGTGCTATTCTCAACCCATGTCTTCCCTATTTCGGTTCAGATTTCTTAAACAGATTCTTTAGAAATGGCATAATTACGTGCTTTTTAAACTTATAATAGATGCTAAAAGGGGGTACTTTTCTGTTTTCCGGTTTTTATACAGAAAGTACCCCCTTTTTTGCAAATAGTACCCCCTTTTGCAACAAAAAAGTACCCTGTTTTATAGCAAAAAAGTACCCTATTTTTTTGATGTACATATTCAATAAAAAAAGACCAGGGATTTCTCCCTGATCCGATTGCTATTTAAGATATTTAGTTGCCACATAGCCAGTTGTTGTCTTGTATTTAACCTTTGTCCATGAAGCTCCTTTTTTAACTACTTCTACTTTAGTTCTTTTCGGAATCTTTCCAAGCTCTTTTGATTTCGCATTTGCAGCGCTCCTGATCGTAAGAGGATCTTTCTTCGTATTTACTGTTGCATACGTTTTTTTCTTTGTGGCTTTCTTTTTAACCGCTGTAAGAAAAAGCTTTCGTTCTGCTTTTCTTCTTCTTGTCAATCCTCTGTAGACTTTCCCACCAGCTTTGTTGTATTCTAAAATCTTAGCTGCAATCGTAGCTCTAGATCTAGTTCCATTAGCTGTAAGCCCATCAATGCTGCCAATGTTATATGCAAAAGATACTAAAGCATCAATCTCGTTCTGATTCCATTTGTACTTACTGTTATACTTCATTACCTTCGGTAGATACTTTTTGTTAAGTGCCTTTTCCAACCAGTTATCCGCCGTTTTCTCTGTTATCTTTAGTCCAGCTTTAACTGTTACTTTTGTGATCGCCTTATCTGCATTGGTTATTCCATAACCAATTGTCCAGACTCCAACTTCGTCTCTATAGGCTTTCAGATACAATCCTTCGAACTCTTTTACAAGCGTAATACATTTTTTACTTACTGCTGCCATATTTATTCATCTCCCTTATCTGTATCTTCCAGGATGTCTGCTTTGCTTTCCACTTGGGATCTGATATTTTTCACAAGTGGTTTTAAAAATTTAGGAATCGGTACTCCGATGTCCTGAATGTTTTCCAGGATTGAAATTACCTCATTGCATGTGATCCATACCGAAACAATGCTTGCTATTAAAAATGAGATCTTAATGTCCAATCCAATCTGGGCTGTTGAATATTTGATCATCTCGTCCACGATCGCGCCTACTACAACTAGTAACCACATCGCTATCTTTTTAAATATGCCCCTGATTGATCTGTATGAATTGATATCCTGATTCCTGAATTTGCTTGCAATCAGTCCCGTCGCATAATCCACCAGATTACTAGTAATCATTAATGTGCATGGAAATGCTAACACTCCAAGTAAACTAGATAATGCTGATCCGATTGCGATTATCATTATTTTTGCATTATTTACCTGCTCCATTTTCTTCTTCATAACCTCACTTTCCTTTCTTCGGAAGAAATTTATTTTTGCACAAAAAATAAGACCTGTTAAGGTCTTGCACGTATTTCCATTTTTATCTCCTTTTGTTAGAAATGCAAAAGGACGTTCTGTTTCGAACGTCCTTTTTGTTTTATATTACGCAACGCTTATGGCTGCATTTTGTTGTTGCTTCTGTTACGTCTGCATACTCTAGCGTAGTGGCTATGCTAGAATGACCCAGGAACTCCTTAACCTCTTCTATCGGCATGCCGTGGTCCCTTGCATCTGTAGCCGATGTGTGGCGGATCAAGTGCGGATGTACTCTTCTTTTTATACCTGCTTTCTCTCCAAGTTGTCGGAATCTCTTTTCAATTGCCGCCTTTTTCAAACGATTATATGGCTTTCTTTCTCCTACAAACAATGCTGGATCATCAAGATTTCTTGTTTCCAGGTAATTTTTCAATGCAAGTTCTGCTTTCGCATTTAAGAAAGAAGTTCTGTGTTTATCTCCTTTTCCAAACAGATGCACTTCTTTTTTCAAGAAGTCAACATCATCAAGATTCATTCTTTCGCACTCTGTGACACGGCAACCAGTGCTGTAGAAAAACTCCACCAATGCTTTGTCTCTCACTGTTTCGCATGCATTTCTTAATTGTTCCATCTCAAGCGGAGTTAATGGCTTTTTCTTCTTGCGTTCGTATTTGATACGTTTTATATTCCTGCACGGATTTCTGTCTATGTACTCTTCATTGGTCGCCCATTCTAAAAACGCATGGATCGCTGATCTCCTGCTGTCCAGTGTTCTATTGCTAAGTTTTCTTTGTTGCTGAACTTTATACAGATATACCCTAATGTCATTTGTTGTGATTTTCTTAATATCTTTGTTCATTACCAGGAAGAAGTCTTTCAAATATAAATCATATAAGTTTAATGTTTTCAGACTCAATCCCTCAATTTTTCGAGTCACGAAGTAAGTCTGATAACATTCTGGAAGATATCCTTCATATAACGTCAATGATGTCTCACGTTTCTTGATCTCATAGTCATTAACAAAGATCGTCAATTGTTTAAACACAATTTTCAGAGAATCATCATCGATCTTGTCGCTTAGTGTGGTCATAAAGGTAGTTACAAACTGTTCTCTCATAAACATTCTCCTTTGCTCTACCCAAAGGAAAGAGTTTATGTTATAATGTGCTCGTACCTTTGGGTACCGTGTTTTGGAGCTGAACTTTTTGATTGGTAGTCGGGAGTTTAGCTCCTTCTTTATTTAGTTTCTAACTACATTTTACCATTTAATTGTTACAAAACTGCCTATTTTACTGTTCTTTTAGACACGTTTAATAGTTCTGTAACACCTGCATTGAATGTGTAATCTTTGACTCATTTCAGGTAAAAAACGTCTGTCTTTTTTAGTTAACTATAGATTCCTTTAGTTGACTAATGTCATTCATGTTTTGCTGAATCTGTGAGACATTTTCGCCCTTTGCAGCTTCTTCGATGCCTGCTTTAATGCTATCAATATCAGCTTTACTCTGTGTTGCATTTTGTGCGGCTGTCTCTGCGGCTGTCTTACTTTCACTTGCGTTCTGTGCCGCTGTTTCCGCTGCACTCTTAGCTGTTTCTGCCGCTTCTTTGTATGTATTTGCAAGATCTCGACTTGCTGCTGCGTTCTGTTCGCTTGTCTGTGCTGCGGATCTGGATGCCTCTGCCTGTTGTGCTGCCTGTTGTGCTTCCGTATTTGCATCTGATGCATTTTGAGCTGCTTGCTGTGTGTCCTGTCGCATTTGCTCCACATCTGCCTGTGCAGATTCAACCTCTTGCTTGCATAGCTCAACTGCTGCCCTGCTTGTCTCAACTTGCTTTGCTTTTTCAATCACTTCTGTGTGTTTTGCAACATACTCTTCCGTGCTTGTTCCTGGTAACGCAACTAACTGCCAAGTTTCAGAATTTTGTCCAACTGTTGGACTGATTCCTTTTACCTTTTTGTCAATATCGACCGTGCATAAATATGATCCGCCCTGATATTCAACAAGATCTAAATACTCGTATGCTGTTGCATTATCATATGTTCCTTTTGGATTCGGAGATACATTCCCAAGATCTGTTTCCATATAATTATTTGTGCTTTCCATGCTTTTCTCCTTTCTTATATCGCTAACCTGTATTTTAACTTGCTGCCTACGCGGTAAAATCTTACCTTATCAACATTTGGATCGGAATACATTTTTAGCCTACCTGCCACGACTTTGAAGGCTGCAAAGTTTACATTTCCTATTTCGCCTTTAAGATCATCTCGATTTTCTTTTATGTAGCGATCAATCTCTTCTTTTCCTTCCTTGACCTTGCCCTGAATCTTTTCTGCTTCGTCTTTTGCTTGTTTTGCATAATACTTTGCATTGTCTTGATCACGATCAGCATATTCGGCATGTCCGTGTGCCCATGCTTCTGCTTCTTTTTTGCTTTGCAAGGCTACTTCTGCCGAGTTGTTAACCTCTGTGATCGCCTGCCGAAACAATTCCGCATCCTCCGGCTTTTCAAAGCTTTCTGGCTTTGGTCGAGATTTTACCGACATTGATACCTTGTATTCTGTCCGTCCGGATTCTGAATCTGCAAGATTTACAAAAGCATAAATCTTATAGTCCATTGTTGTAGCATCGTTTTCTAGCATGCTATCTGGAATAACAACATCTGTCACTCCATCTTTTGTTGTTCCAATTCTTGTAACAGATTCTCCACCTTTTTCTTGCAGCGAAAAATGAATCTCTACAGCGGTCGGCAATTTAATTCCTTGCAGTCTAAGAATTTGTCCATAGTCGTACTGCCACAGACCAGCTACTGTTGTGTAAATATTTAATACATTTGCTATAACCATATATATCCCCCCTTGCGCTTCGTCGGTAAATATCAATAGCGCCATATGCTTTGTCCTTAATCCCCTACCATATAAGAACATGTTACATTCAGCCATTGATTGACTGGAACGTCAATTACAGATGTTGTACCATAACGTTCTATGTTGACTGTTCTAGCATCATAGTCAATGACTAGTGAAAACCTGTTAAGCCCACTTCCTTGTTGTACAAAACGTATATCTTCCATAGGAACTTCTATCTCATCTGGTAATTTAAACATTTTAACAATAGGAAGTCCATTATTGGTACTTTTTGTACTTAATACCTTTGAATTTCCAATTGTTCCAATGATGCTTACAACATTCCCATACTGACGTACCCTAACTTTGGAACTTTCTCCATAATGAGTACAACCATTAAAAAAAGTATTGACAGTAATCCAGCCTGTATCTTTAACCTTCTGCTTTTCCAATTCTTTCTGTAAAGTTTCTAATGTAACCACTTTTTCGTCAATTTTGTCCATGTTGTCATTTATGTCTTTAATGTTTACATAATCGTTCTCTTCTGGTTTTATCAGATTTAAATTTTTTGTTTTTGTGCTCATGGCATTTCCTCCCATTCAGTGCCGCTTCGTAATCCTTCCCATGTATACTTGTGCATCTCGCTCCATGTGTACTTGTTCATTGTTTTCCATTTGTTGTACCTTATTCCAATGTCCATCGTGATATTTAACGGCACAATCTCTTCAAGTAGCTTCTTAAATTCGTCTTCCATAGCTTTTTTCTTAAGGCCTAACAGGCAAATCATTTTCATTTCATCAGGTACAACGGCAATCGTATAATTTCCTTTTCCTAACAAATCATTCATTTTATTCATAAGGCTTTCTTGCGTGTATGGATAGCTATCATACCATTTCATCATTACGCGGAATCTCCTCAGTTCTAGACTATCCGTATCCTGCGGATTTATGCCAAGAATCTTTTCTCGTCGTCTTATCCCTGCCTCTGATGATCCCGCAATATTTGTATTACCATCGCAAGCCGCAATGTTATCCTCAAATTTTTGCCCGACGACTTCTTCGGCATCAAATATTGCATTCATTTCATCAATTTCAAAGATGCATTCCGGATACTCTAAGTGCATGTTATCACTCCTTTGATCGGTACAATATCTTTTTGTAGTGTTATATTTCCACTCTGATCTGCGTTTTCTAATACAACATTAGATACATCTACCACTCCTTCGATGTTATAAATCGCATTTTCGACAGCTGCGTGTCTTACAATAATACTATCTGTCGTTGTCCATTTCTTTCTTAATTCGAGTAAATAGGCTTCAACTGCATTATTTATCTGCGTAGTAAGTCCTTCAGTCGTATATCCTTCATTGCATGTAATCGCAGCACTGACATTTATCGTCTGAGATTCCACCGCTTTTATCGTTATCACATGCCCGATCGGTGCAATTCCGTTTCCATCTCCTGGCGAACTTATTGGATCAGCCTTTTCCTGCACGCTTGAGACAAGCTCCTGTGACGGCACTCCATACTCATCTGATATGATTACAACATCTATCGTGCTGCCAATCCTTCGATAAGCTTTTACGCCGCCAACTCCATCAATTGCTCCAATTTCCTGTTCATAATATTTGCGGTTTCCTGCATATGGCTTGATTTCAAAAGAATCCAATAATCGCATTCGATACGATTCTTCATCCTCTTCATCTTTTCCTTCGACAAGTAATTTTGTCAACAATGCATCTTTCAATCCATCTACATCATCTAGGCACATAAGATCTCCAGTCCATCCATTCGGTTCTGATCCGGCATCTTCACATTCTAATCTGTATTTATGCTCTTCATTACTGATCAGCTCCGTTACAATGTAATTGTAATCATCTCCGCTAAATTCAGTCCCGATCGGCACAGCAACATTAAACTGCCCTTCAAATTCTGCTGGCGTCGCTTCATCGATGTAAATTCCTCGTTCCTGGCCAAATTTAACTAAATGATCCAGATCTGCGGTATCAGGGTACTGATTGTCTGCAACTGCTCCAAGATCTATGTATGCTTGCTCCAAGCGTGCAGCTTGCTTCGCACACGCGTTATAGATCAGAGATCCTTCGGATGTATCCATTCCGTTTGGCATGTCTTCCATCATCTCATCCATAATTTTTTCAAACGTCATTTCCTCATACATCTGTTTCAATCTCCTCCTCTCCATAGTCTGTTATGATCGTAAATTTGATATGTAATTTATCTTTTTCTTTGCTTACTTCCAGATCTTCAATTTCTGTTATGTACGGATTTACTTCTAGGCATTCCGTGATCATTCTTTCCACTTCTGCCTTCGTGTATTCGTCCGAATACTGCTGCCCGATCAGTTCATTAATCTCGCATCCGTAGTCCCAGGAATACTGAAAAAAATTGTATCTTTCCGTATGAATTGCAAGATACGCCCACATCGCAAGTGCTTTTGCTCCTTCTACGATCTTTCCTGTCAATTTACCTGTTTTGAAATCTATCTCATATTCTCTCGGATAATATTCTTCTGTCTCTTCTTCTACAATTTCTTCCTCTGTTTCTTCTTCGAATGGGAACATTAAGCACTCACCACCTTACACATCACAATGTACTGGCTATCACTTATTTGTAATACCAGCACTATATCGTTTTCTATCAATTCGATTCCTTCGGCTATCAAATAATCGTCCTGATCCAGTTTTTGTCCTCCGCACACTACATATCCATCTACTACTCTTGCCAACTGCGGATGCTCTGGATTATCTCTTCTTCCTTGCTTTCGCATAATTTCCAAAAGCTTTTCATAATTATTCATAAGACTCTCCTTCCTTGCATCCAGTGTTGCACGTAATATGTATTATTTAAGCTACTTATCTTTACTCCTCCAGAACTTGAACAATGAATAAACTTTCCAGAACCGATGTAAATTCCTACATGGCTTGCTCCACTTTTATACGTTCCCTGGAAGATTACAAGATCACCTTTTTTTAGTGATCCCTTCGACACTTTCTTCCCTTTTTGTGATTGTGCCAGCGCTGTTCTTCCTATGCTCTTTCCTGCTGCTTTTTTAAATACATAGGATGTAAATCCGCTACAATCTGATTTCCCAGATTGTGGTGACGATGCTCCAAAAACGTATTTTACTTTTCCAATGTACGTTTTTGCTTTCTTTATAACCTTATCAGCTTTAGAACTGCCAGAAACCGATACTTGTTTGAATCCAGTTCCATTTCCTATGATTGCATATCCACTTCTTCTTCCAAATTTGTTGCACTGCGCTCTTGTTTTCATGAGCAAATCAAAGTGATACACTCCATTCACGATCTTGATTGCTCCACCGCGATCGTTAACCTTGTGAACCTTTTTGTCTCTGCTTGTTTTTGTTCCAAGTACCTGTATCTGTTTTCCATACGCTATTGATGCTGGTGCGGCGCATGTATATTTGCTCGGATCAAGCTTTTTCCCTTTGCAGTCGTAGTATCCGCCTTCCATTTTATTGTTAGCCGGATAATATGCTGTGTATAATGCTTTTACCTTCTTTCCATTCAAGATACCTGAGCTTTTTGTAGATCCGGAAGAGGGAGATGATCCCGATTCATCATCTCCTTCTTCCGTTTCCATTACATTTTTAAATGCAAGCTCAAGCGACATGGTATGCACTCCGTTTTCGAATGTGTGCGTATCGTTTTCGATCCAGAACGTTCCAGTTAGCCCTGAATCTGTATCATTTATTTTAATCCCATATCCGGAAACGCATCGGATGTCTCCGATCGCAGTCAATGATGCAGTCTTTTCAAGACCAGCAAGCGTATTTTTTGCTTGCTTTTTTCCATTTCCCTTTTCAACTGTAATTGACTCCTGGAATGTACCATAAGTCTTTGCCCAGTTTTTGTTTGATACAGTACCTATCTTCTTATTCTTCTGGTTGTAAATCACAACCTTATTAACCATGCTGTCCGTTGTTTCCTCATAAGTTGATTCTGTGATTCCTTCCTGCTGATTCAATATAACTGGAAGCATTGAACCCTTTTTGATCACTGACAGTCTGTCTCCTTCCATGATCGGCTGATAACTTGTCCCTGTCTTTTTATAGGCTTTGGTGTATGCAGCCAAAATCATGTTGTAATATTCTTTATCAGTAACTAACAACTTACTGATCTTCATGTTCGTTTTTGCAATGCTTTTCGTCTTTATCTTCAAATCTTTGCAGATCAGCTGTGTGATCTGTTCCGGCTTCTTTTTCTTAAACTTGTAGGTTCCTTTGGAACGTATTAAATGCAGCATATAATCATAAGCGGTGTATGTGATCGTTCCTGCTTCGCCTTTTCGTCCTCGCTTGGTTATCTTGCCGTGGAACAATTTGGTTCTACCATTATAAAAGCAGATCACATCTCCATCTTTAATGTTTGGCACTTTAAAATGATTGTCTCCTGCTGGATTCAGTATCGTAAATTCAAAGTAACGTGCCGCTGAGTATGCACTCCCGGACCATATCATTGTTCCAATCATATTTGTTATGTTATTTCCATTTTGCGTAACTTTTAGATCTAAACTCATTTTACAATCACCAGCTTCGTTCCTGGGTAAATATATCTCCCATTACTGCTACTTCTTCGCCCATGCTTCTTTGCTGCTTTTTCAATCACTGTTTTGTTCTTCTTATAAATCTTCTTCCAATTCGAAGATTTCCCTGTTTTCTTTTTTGCGATCTTCCAAAGTGTATCGCCTTTTTTTATTGTGTATTTTGTCGTTTTGGTGCTCTTCGTACTTCTTTTTTTGCTGTTGCTCTTTTTTGTTACCTTTTTGCCGTTCGATGTCTTTTTCTTTTGCGTTGAATAAGATACTGTCACATATTCTTTTAGATTCAGAGTAAAAGCAACATCCCCAGTACTATCTTCCTCTCCATATTCAAAAGATTCAATAGAAACTGTTTTATCAAATACCCCGGTGATAATAAACACCGGGGTAACTTTGTTGTCTTTCCACTTTTCAATTTTTTTCACATAACTGTAGGGATTCGTGCTGTATCCCTGGTATTGTGCAAACGGATACTCATGTGCCGGGAAAAAGCTACTTATTTCAATAGTTTTTAAATTTCTTTCTCCTAGTAAATTCACTTCTCCTTTTCTATGTACGTTTTCGGACGTGTTCTGATTCGATGCTGTAATTTTGAACGAAGATGGCAAGATTGGAAATCTAATCTTGTCATTCCCGTTATTTATCCACATTTCCATGTCTTTTCTCTCCTATTCCGGTTGTGGAATCATTTCCAATCTTTTTACCAGTTTTTCTACAATCTTATCGATATCAGCATCCTCCCTAACAACAAGGGTTTCTGCCAGTTTCTCGATTTTATATACAACGCTCTTCTTTCCTTCATTTTTGGCCATCTGTACACTTTTATCGTGTGGATACACACGAGATCCTTTTGGTAGATCGATGATCTCTCCGCCTCTTTCATGTACCTGTACAATTCCACCCTGCCAGTTGTTTGTACCTTTTGCCAGCATTGGAACTTTTGGAAGATTGATTCCAAAAGTTTTTCCAGAATACTTTCCTGGCACCCATGAAGGAATCTTCACACTTACTTTATTTAGTCCGCTGATAGCAGCATTGATCAGTGCGATTACAGAATTCAACGGACGTTTTGCAATGCTTGTCAGCGCTTCAAACGCTCCCTTAAATATGTCTCTCACTCCTGACCAGGCTTTCTTCCAATCTCCGGTAAATACACCGCTTAAAAACTTGATCAATCCGCTAAACATTTTTGTAACTCCATGGATAATATCGAGCGTTGATTTCAACCATCTAGCTGTTCTCGCGATTATGAATGGGAATACTGTACCAAATACTGCTTTAAATGCTCCGCTTACATACTTTGCAACACCTCGGAAAAACGGAAGCGTTGCTTTCGCACCTTTCCCAATTGTTTTAAAAGCAGATGCAGCCATACTTCCAATTCCTTTTACTGTTTTTCCAAGTTTTTTGGTATCTACACCGCATGCATTCAGCGCTTTTACTGTTGCTGTCTTCATTTTTTTAGCTCCAGCACTGATCTTGTCCCAGTTTTTATATACCAGTACTGCTGCGATCGCGATTGCTCCCAGTACTAATGCAATTTTTCCACCAGGTCCGATGAATGCGGATATTGAGCTTGCCTTTTGGAAGGATGTGTATAGACTGTTTGCTCTTCCAATCAGCCCTCCTACTTTTGTTGTTAAGGTTCCTATTATCACTACTGCTGGTCCAACTGCTGCCGCAATCATTCCTGCTTTTACGATAAATTTTTGCGTACTTGGAGACAATTTTGAAAATTTCTCCGATAGTTCGCTTAATTTATTTGCTGCCTTTGTAGCTGGAGGTGCAACGACTTGGAGTACAACATCTCCGAAGAGTGTTAGAGAATTCTTCGCCACATTTACAGCTTTTCTAATCTTGCTCATAGACGTCTGCATATCTTGCAACGCTTTTTGCGTAGATCCTTGAGCTTTACCCATTTTCGCTGTTTTTTTCCTGAACGTGTCATACTGTGCGCCCGTTAATGCCAGTGCTGCTGTTAATGCTCTCGAATTGCTGAACAGTTTTGCCATCTTGTCTGACTGTCCACCTGTTTCTTTTTTCAAGATCTTAAGCACTCCCGACATTCCTTCAGATTTGATCATTGCCTGTCCGTTTTCATAACCATACTTCTTCATCAATTTTCCCATCGAATCAGTAGGCTTCAAGAGCCCCGTAAACAGACCTTTCATCTGCGTTGTGACTTCCGCAGTATTACCAGTAACGCCTGTCAATGTTGCCATTGAACCAAATAATTCTTTATAGGACACATTTAAACTGTTTCCTAACGGGAATAAAGGCTGCATACTTGCAGCTAATTCCTTGTATGTTGTAACTCCTAATTTCTGCGTCTGAAAAGCCATGTCAGATATGCTTTGTGCCGTTTTTGTATTTACACTGTCATATCCCTTCATGGCACTACTGATCAGCGCTACAGATTCTTGGACAGACGAACCTCCACCTTTCGCTGCTTTTGCTGCAATGTTAAAAATATCTTGCGTTTTCTTTCCAGAATCCCCAATCGAACTGATCATCTGGTAAACACCTTGAGATATCGTATGCAAGCTGATGCCTGTTTCATTAGACGTTTTAATCGCCATGTTTTTATAGCTTTTTAAATGTCCGTGATCATCTAATAGCGTATTTACCTGCCCCATATCTTTCTGAAATGTATCCGCCATCTTTCCAGATGCCGTCATAACTCCCACAATCGGCAGTGTTACATTTTTTACAAGTGACTGACCAACAGAGCTTATTGATTTACCTGTTCTTTTGATGCTATTCGCTGTCTTTTGTATCTGTCGGCTCTTTGCCTGCATCTCTGCTGTTGCTTTTCCAAGCGGAGCGGAGAATTTATCTACTAAACGTAGCGTAGCATCTACGAATCTATTTGCCATTTAGTTGTTCGTTCTCCCTCCTGATGTCCTCAACCTCTTGATGCATAAAGGCAGTCATGATCAAACGTTCATGGCTGCCCATTCTTACAAATTCTCTTGGTAAAATATTATGAAGGCGGAATAACCAGTACATTGCATTGATTTCTCCGTCTTCTTTAATTAGTTTTTTATGTCTTCCTCTGTTGTCCCATCTCCTTCATCGCCATAAAAATCGCTGATTTGATCTGCAATTTCCGAAATCTCACCATCGAAGAGCAGTTCTGCAAGATCTTTCGGCGTTGACATTCCAAAATGCTGGAGTAATCTTTCATCTCTTAAATCTGGTACTTTTACGCCATCCATCACCAGGAGCAAAGATGCATCATGCACTTTATTCATGTCTGTGTTTCCCTTTTTGTCAATCGTAAGTGCAAGTCTTTCTTTTACCTTTCTTTCTTTTACTTTTTTCAACGTAATTGCTCCGTCTCCTACCAGACGCTCCATGTTTTTGCTGTTATATGTCTTTGTCTGCTCTTCTGTTAGTTTTTCTTTGTCTACCTGTAATAATTTCTCAATTAAATTCATTTTTCTTCCTTTCTTAGTCTGGAATTGTATCGATCATTTCTGCCTTCTCGAATGTAAATGGGTAGCTTTCTTCTCCAAGCTTTCCTGCTTCCCAATCAATTACTTTTACTTCATCAAACGTGCATCCTGTTAATTTAACGCGCTCATTTCCGTTTACTGTAGGATCATCCAGATTGGATATGATCGTAAACGATGTGCTTTTTCCTGCGTTAATATCTTTTAAGATTCTTGTTTTAAAGTATGACGATACATGGTTTAACTTAATTGTTCCAGATCCTGATGTTCCAGTAACCTTTTGTCCCTCATTAAGTGTCCCTGTTTGAGATACGCTTGTCTTATTCAGCTTGATCGTTGCTTCCAAAGCTGTTGTTTGTGCCATGTAATCATTGTCAATCCAAACCTCTCCCCAGCTTCCATTAATTACGTCATCTGGATTAAATGTTCTCACTCCTCATCCCTCCTATATCGTAAATTCAATGTCAAATTCTTCCATTGCATCTAAAATCTTGATCGTTGCTTTTAAAAATACATGCTCGCCTGTATTTGCCTGCTTCAGCTGATCATCTGTCATGTCTTTTGTATCTACTTTTTTCTTTTCCAGGTACTCTTTATTTGCTGCCACGTCAATCTCAATTTTTGCTTCAGATAAGATTGACCTTGCTACTAACTCGTCTAAATATTCCTGGCATGCAGATACCAATAAGCATTTATTGTCGTAAATATTCTGATACTGACCTATCCAATCATTTTTGATTGTTTCGGAAATGTCCGTTGCAATGTGATCGATCACATCAACGATCTTAATTTTTTTAAAATCTTCCGGATCCGTTTCTGATGTCGTCTGTAACGAATTGACTCCGCGTGCAACTCTTATGTAGTTTCCATCTCTAAATACGATAAATTCTCCTGCGTCGATTTTTGAATCCATTTCCGTTTTAGAAAGTTTAGAGCATTGTTCTGCATCATCTAGTCGTGTATAAGTGCTGCTCATTGTAAGTGGAGTTCCGGCAAGAATTCCTGCAATACGTGAGCAAAATGTGTGTTGCGTAAACGCTGTCTCTCCTATACTTACGCTTTCTGTTGTGTAGTTAATAATCGCCTTGTTGTCTGCTGCTCCTGCATCTGCTAAAACTGCCTTGATCTTCTTTCCCTGATCACGCATATTTTTAACCCACGTAATTACCTTTGTTTTCTGCTCTTCTTGTAACTCTGATCCAAATGTAAGATAGTCAAATTTGACGTTCTCAAGCTCGTCAAGGATTGTGTCTAAATCCTCGTATGCTGTTTTTGCAAAATAGCAAATCACAGATTTTGGTTTTTCTCTTCCTCCAACCATCGCAAGCTGAATCTGCGTTTTCAGATCTGCTGCTACACCTTTATCAATCTCGTCTCCCGGTCTGTACTCTTTTGGATTCATATTTGAGCTTCCTGCAAGTACCAGGGCGACAATCTCATTATTGCTTCTTGTTTCTAATGTCTTCGCCAATTCGCGAAAAGTAATGTTAATCGCTGGCATCCCCATGCTGTAATACCTCCTTTATAATTACCTGTTTCATCATTTCTGCTTCTTCTGGTTTGTAAATTGAGTCTAAAAATTCAGAATCAAATGTGATTTGCGGTACATTTCCACGTTCTCCGGTATATCGAATTTCAAAATCTGATACCGGGACTGCCCTTTTCTCTGTCTGCATCGTTGCCAAGAACATTTGTTTTATTTTTTCAATGTCCTCCAAAACTTTGCTTTCATTTCCAGATTCTTTTTTTCCGTACATCACAACAATTTCGATCGAATAATTGTGACGATAGGTGTTTTTTGTATTAAGCTCTCCAGATTCCGTGACACGCACAAAAAAGCAAGGATTCTTCATTCCTTCTACTACTCCGAATTCATAGCACGGATAAGTAAATTCTTTTTGTAGCGTTGTGATTACCGCTTTTTTCATATCTTTCAACGTGATCATAGTCCTGCATCATCCTTTACTCTCTGTAGCACTCTTTTTACACGTTCTTCGTGTTTTCCGCCCCATTTTTTCAGGACAGCTGATACAATTCTCTTTCCTGGCACAAATCCGACACACTTCCCACCATTTTTAAGTTTTTTCCCATTTTTCTTAAACGGAATTATGATCTCATGTCCGTTCTCGATCAGGTGCCAGTGTGGATTCTTCTTTCCTTCTGCCATAAATTCTTGCAGATAAATACCGCCTTCATTCTTTACCTGTCCAAGCTTGAATCCTTTTGTCAGATTTCCTGTGTGCTTGTCGGTTGCTGCATTTGCTTCTTTCCGCACCGCTTTGGTAAATTCTCTACCTTCCTTTTTCAGTTCGGTTTCTGCATAGTCAGGAAATTTTTTTGCTACTTTTTCAAGCGTTTCTCTTAATTCATCGAAGCTTTGGCTGTCAAAATCAAAATTTATCTCATCCGACATCTTCTTTTCCTCGTTCCTCTGTGTCCGATTCGGACACCGCTTCAATCAGCCCCATTCTGATTAGATCATTTACTGTAGCTTCATCGTTACAGTCTTTCACTTCATCCTTCTGCATGTTAAGTGATCCCCTGAACGTCTGTAATGCTCGTATCTTCATTTTCTTCCACCACCTCTGCATGCAAAATCAGAAATCTATCTGCTTCTTCTTCATTTTCGATCGAATTAATACAGTACATCTTGTCCCTGTATTTAATTTTCATTGTCTTGTCTAATCCTTTTCGATACCTAATCGTGAACTGCATTTCTTCTGTCGCTTCGTTCTTCAGGATCTTGATTGATTCTGTCGATCGTGCTAGTCGGACCTTTGCCCATACCCTTGCAATCATTTTTTCTTTTCTGATTTCTTGTCCAAGATCATCTTTTTCGAAGTCAAATCCGTAGATTTCTATCTTTTTATTCATGTCTCCGATGTTAATCATCTTCATCCTCCGAATAGTTTTCTAATTGCATTTGCAGCAAGATCGTCCTTGCGATGTATGATATTCTCTCATTGTTCTTTGTTTCCAGGATTGATCGGTTATCATACAGCTGTTGCATAATCAAAAACAGTGCAAGCTTCATTCTTGCACTGTTTTCATCAAATTTACCAACTGCTGCCACTACCGTCTCGCATGCTGCATCAAACGCGAGATTGAATACCACATCATCTTCTTCTACCTTCAGATACTCACTTGCTTCTTCTAAGAGCTGTGAGCGTACATCAGCATCCATTTATTTTCCTTTCTTCTGTTCAGCAATGAATTCACTAATAATTTCATCTTTCTTTGTCTTTGTAATTGTGTAACTCTTAGTTGTTGCAAGCTGTTTAATTTCTTCTGTAGTCATTGCTTCCAGTTCTGATTTTCTGTATTTTTTCGTTGGTTCTAAGATCTGATCCGCTGGAATCTCTGCTTTGAACACTGCCATGTCATCAACAATCTCGCAATCCAAACGCTCACGCACTTTAATTCCTGTTTGATCTTTCTTCCATAAATCTCCTGCTTCTGTAGAAATTCCGATTGTAAGCAGTTCTCGATCAAACAATGTGATTGCTTCTTCAAAATTTCCACAATAAATTGGTACCTTTCCATCCGCACTTTTTTTAATTGTTTTGTTAGATACAACTGTTACCGGATATGTTCCAAACAGTAATCTTTTAGATGTGTTCGTCACATCTTTTTGTAAAATATAGTTTCCATCTTTATCTTTCAATTTATCTAACCAGTTAAATCCGCTCTGATTTGTTAATACTTTTGCCCCTGCTACTAATGCTGGGTCCAATTCGACGTTAAAAATATTTTTCAGATCGTCAACGGATGTTGCTTCAATCTCAAATCCTTCTGTCATTTCATTTAATCTTTTTATAATCAGTGCATTTCTTGTCGCTTTTACTTTTTTCGCAATCCAATTCGTTAAATATGAGATGATATTTTCATCAGAATCTTGCAGCAATTCATATGTTGATTTTAAAATTCCTCCGAATTTTTTTATTACATAATCTACTTTTCTCATAACCGGAGTATCTACTTCTAGAAATTCACTTTCCTCTTCAACCGTATCAAATGGTACTGAATCCGCATTTACTTCATACACGCGGCTTCCTTTGACTTTTGTTGTTTTTTCTCTTCTTACTAGCATTTCTAACGCATCTTCTGAACGTCTTAATGTTTTAATCGTTGTCGAGATATCCGCTGGTACTGTTAATCCTCCTTCTTCGTCAGAACCCTCTTTCATCGTATTCAGTACTTCCATATCTTCCTTAGCAATTGGCTTCTTTTTAAATCCAGCCCTCAAGGCGTTAACAAGTGCAGATACGACGTTTTTCTTACCTTTTACTTCATTTACTCTTCCTGCTGCTGCCTGGTTCTTTACATCATCATCTTCTTCCTGTTCCATCTCATCCAGAAGATCATACTTCTCCTGAAGGTCCTTCATTTCTTTTCTTGCTTTTTTCGCATCTTCCAAATTATCCTGAGCAATCAGGTTCTTAATTTCTTCTTTCTTCTGTGTGATTTTTGCTGCAATTTCTCTCTTATCCATTCTGTTTCCTTTCTCCGTACTGGTCTAAGCTTTCTAATAGTTCTTTCTTCTCTTTTTCCCTCGCTTGGTACTCGCTAAAAGATTCGTTAAAAATTTCTTTTATATCCTGTCTGCTTAAAGGCTTCTGCTTGTCCTTTTTCTGAGCATTTTTCCCTTTTTCTGTCAGATTAGCTGGAACATTTTTGTAACAAAAAAACATGGAACTTCCAGCACATGCGACTGCATCGTTTGCTTCTTCGACTTTTATGTCGAATAACTCTGCTGCCTCTTCTCCGGTTAACCATGTTTCGTCATTTACTTTTTGTTCAATTTCTTCTTTGTCTACTTTTGCTTTCGTCATATAGGTCTGCATGATCGCTTCCTGGCAAGTATCCAGAGATTCTGCATCCTTTCGCAGATCATCCGCATTTTTTGTTGTAAAAAAATAGCTTGCCGATGGCTTATGAATCATGACTGTTGCATTTTTAGGCATTACGATCTCATCTCCTGCCATCATAATTACAGATGCGATACTGGCTGCTAATCCGTCAACATACACTGTCTTGTGTGCATTGTTTCTACGTAGCATGTTGTAAATCGCGATACCGCCAAACACAGAACCACCACCAGAATTGATATGGATGTTAATGTTTTCCGTTCCGTCTAGCTGATCGAGGAACTCTTTCACATCTCCTGGAGCCATATCATCTTCATACCATTCGCTCTGCCATGTTTCACTTACAATGTCGCCATAAAAAAACAGATCCGCTGAGGAATCTGTCTGGTTCTTGATCGTCATGGATCCGCAGATTTTTCTGTTTCCATCGCGATCTTTGTTATAAAATTTTAATTCTTTCAAACACTCGTTTCTCCTTTCTTATACTGTTCTCCAGCCATTTTAACTGGAATAAAGTTGCCATTCATTAAAAGTACGTCTCCGTCTGGATCTCTCGGAAGATCTAGTAGTTCTCGTGCTTCATTTACCTTACGCATTCCGTTCTGGACTCCCTGAGCAAGTATTTCCATCTGTGTCTTAGAATCTGTCCTCAGAATCGCTTTTTCGTTAAATTTACAGCTTTTTTCTGTTCCTATGTACAATTTATACGTTAATTCCTCTTCGTACTGTTTCAGAGGGAACAGCATAGTATCAACTAAGAAAGACAACTGCTGCATTTCGCTGTTTGCGTAGGATGATTTTTCATAATCATTGATCTGATTCGGTTTAACCCCAAACGCTCCGGCAATCTGCAAGGCTGAATACTTCTTTAATTCAAAAAACTGTGCATCTGTCAGCTTGTAATTCAACGGTTGCAGTTGCATTCCTGCTGGCACTGGCACAATCTTTCCGGCATTCTTTGGGCCAGAAAGATACTTGTCATACTTCTTTTGTAACAGTTTGATTTTTGAATCATCAATCTCTCCAGCATACTGTAACGCCATCGATGCTGTCATTCCGCCTTTATACAGATTCGACATGTACTGTTGACTCTGTGACGCTCCTTCTACCACATATCCAAGCATATCTCGCACTGGAATTCCTGTTAATCCGTCCAGTGTCATCGATGTTTTAAGATGCATCACGTCCATTTCTGGAAATACATACATTTCTCCGTCCAGCGGATCTGTGTACTGATAGTAGATCTTGCCCTGTCCACCGAATATGCCTGTATTATCATAGATCGGAGTCACGCAATCCGATTGCATGATCCAAAGTCCCATATTTTCGCTTCCATTCCTGGAAATCTTCCTTTGAATCCATACGTAACCATTTCCAAAGTGATTTCTATTGTTTTCTACTGTTGCGAAGAAAATAGACGGCGTCATATGCGGATTGGGTCTTCCATTCAATAATTTCGAAGTGCTATCCGGATCTGCACGGACTCGTCCCTGTTTTTTCTTCCATTCGTACACCTTAATCGGCAGTTTTCCCATTGTTTCCGATAAGATTTTCATGCAAGTGTAGTATGTTACTTCTCGCAATTCACTTTTGTTCCTGTAGCCAATTCCAAGCCATTCTGCAAAATCTTCTTCCGTCATTCCTTTTGTTGGGGAGCCTCGGAACCGATTTATAATTTTATCCATAATGTTTCTCGCTATTCCCATTTATCACTACCTACCATTCATTTTCTAAGAATTTATCTAACGCTTCTTCTCTCGGATTTATAAAAATATGATATCTCGCCAATTTGTAAGCACATAACGTCGCATCCACCGGATCAATCTTCTTTGCTGTTGCATCCTTGTCAATTTTGATCAAGCCATTGTTTTTCTTAATTACTGCATTACTCATAGCGTAATTTAAGACCGGATTATACAAATAACAAACATTACCCATAAGCACTTCTTCTCTGAATCCTTCCGTTGACTCATTCAATGATTTATGACTTTGGAAAACTTCTTCTACAATGTATCCTTCATCGCTTAAATCAATCATAAGTTTACTTGCATTCGCCGGATCAAAGCATAGTGTTTGGATATCCAGTTCTTTCTCCTTGCAAAAGTCAAGAACATAGTCCATAACTACGTTCTGATCCACAATTTCGCTATTTGTCATTGTTATGAACCCTTGTCTTTCCCATGCGTCATATGGGACCTTATCTTTAAATACTCTTTCCATCATTTTTTCTTGATTTGGGATAAAAGAATGTGATAATACAATGTATTCTGTTCGCTCTCTTCCTTTTTTATCAAAGTTCCCATTTCTATATGGAATTACAAAAGCTACTGACGTTAAGTCAATCTTGGAAGACATATCAAATCCGACGTAAACTGGTTTTCCTTTTATGCTAATTGGAAGATTTTTCACTTCGCATTTCTTCCATTTTTCCATATTCATATAGCCATTTTCTTTCTGTTGTACCCATACATTCAGCATTTTTGTTAAAAAGGCTATCATTTTTTCTGGAATTACCTTTGCGATCTCGTAATCTCCACGGATTTTTTCTCGTCCGGCCGAATATGACATTCTGATCGGATTCGCTTTCTTCCAGTTTTCTTCGTCGCCGATATCGTCTCCTGGATCAATCTCCATAATGTCGATCAAATATGTATCATTTTCAACGTCGATATTAGAATCTAACACCTTGCTGCAATAATCGTATTCCTGTGTGTAACAAGGATACGTCAGATCCATTCCTGCTGTTGTGATGATCATCAATAACGATTCTTTTGTATTTGATCCAAGCCCCAAGTCAAGAAACTCTGTTGTTTTGTGCTGGTGATATTCGTCTACGATCAGCCCAGCTGGGTTTGTTCCGTCTCCAGTCTTTCCATCTTCTTTGGATAGAGCTTTTATGTAACTTCCAGTCTTTATGTGTGTGATCGCATTGTTTGTAAGCTTAAATTTTTTCTTTAATGGTGATCCATTCAACATCAATTTTGCCTCTTCAAACACAATCTTAGACTGATCACGTTTCACACCTGCTGTATAGTATTCATATACTTCTTTATTTTTTGTCGCCTGCACAGAAATCTCATACAGTGCAACACCTGCTTCTTCCTGACTCTTTGCATTTTTTCTTGCAACTTCGACAAAGCTTTTCTTGAATCGCTTATACCCATCCTCTTTTCTTCTCCATCCATACAGTTGGCACAAATGAAACTGCTGCCAATCAGTCAGCTTTATTGGTTTCCCTGCCAAGACTCCTTTCGAATGTCTCAGAAAACTAAACCATTTGATTATTTTTTGTGCTTCTTGGTCGTCCCAGTAAAAAGAGGCTTCTCCACTTTCTTCCCTTTTCACATCTCTCAAAAATCTGCTGCATGCCTGCTTATGCTTCTTGCAAGAGATTATTTTTCCACTGATGCAGTCAGTTGCATATCTGATCAGTCTGTTCTTGACTGTCATATGTCACCAAATTCATCATTGATTTCATTATCGATGCCTTCCCTTGCAATCGTTGCTGCTTTCAGCCTTGAATCTATTGTAAGTCCGCACATTGATGCAAACTTACGCATCTCCTCTGAATACATTTTTTGCAGATCACACAACGGATTTTTAACCAAAATTTCGCCGTTTTGAGTCGGTTTTATGATCACTTTCTTCTCTTTTTTGAGCTGTTTTGTTACCGAAATATAGTAAGAAAATGCGTTACAATAGCATCCCAGGTTGTTTACATCTAGGTTACCGATCACATCTATTTCCATTTTTTCAAACTCTTTTACAAGTCGTTTAAATTCATTTTTTGCTGTTGCATCAATCAGCCAAGTTGGCGGTTTTGCTAGGCTTTCCTTGCCTGTCTGTACAAGTCGTTCTTCCAGTTTTTTGTCTTCCTGTTGTGCAACTGTCAGATTCCCTTTTTGTGTTGCAAGCGGCTTTCGTTTTCGTGGCATTTTCTCACTCCTTCCATTTTTCAGATTTTATATTTAGAATTTTGTGAAAAGAAATCTAGGGCGTGCGGTCTATAGGAATGATCAAAACAATTTGACCACCCCTCCCACCTTTGAATTTTCCTTTTTCTTCCATTTCTCTTTGTATCCAAGAAGCAAACGGATGATCTCTTCTTCTCTTCCTTCTCTCATCGCTTTATGCACTATGCCGTGACTCTTGTCGCTTAGCGCTATAAGATTCCCTCTGTCTAGTCTCTTTGCATAGTCTGTCGATATCGGAACAATGTGATGAACCATCGTCGCTGGTACGAACTTACCATCGTGATAGTATGCGTAGAGATCTATGTACATGTAATGTGTGAGTACATCTTCCTTTGTCAGTCTCCAAGCTTTTGTCTTGTAGAATGCAGCGCGTGTCTTGTTCCTTCGGTGCTGATCGTAGTCCTTATCTCGTTCCTTCTTCTGCTGCCGTCTGATCTGCTTAATGCATTCACATGTTGTACCGGATGGAATTCTTTTCCCACATTTGCTGCATCGTTTATATATTGGCATTACATCACTTCCTTCTACTGGACCTCCAGGGACTCGAACCCTGGACCGATCGGTTATGAGCCGACTGCTCTGACCTGCTGAGCTAGAGATCCTTAGTTAAAACATTGTTTTAATTCTTTCATCTGATCATCTATATATGCTTCAATTGTTGTAAATCCTTTTCTATGTTCAAATCCTTTTCTTCTCAATTCTGCTCTTACTGTCATTAATTCTTCTTTTACTCCTTGTAGAGCTAAAATAGCTCCAATCTTCATGTCCTCGTTCATGTTCTTCTCCTTTCTTGATCGAAGTATTCAAGAACAATCTATCAGGAACTCCGATCACTGCGCTGATCATATGGTTTTCAATTAACCAATTACTTTCTCTCCATGTTACAAGTAAAAAGGAAACAAGATCTGCTGCCGTATGGCTTACATTCTCGTTCCCTTTTTTATTCATGCTACTATAATAACACTTTAAATTGTATGTGAGTCCCTCTCTTTCCTTTATTTTCTTTAATTTACATTTTTAGTCGTCTAACTTTTTGGATAGGATGTAGTAGAACTTTCTTCGCTTTTCATAGAAGTAGTTCCTTCCGGCTGGTATATTCATCACCGTTTTCAGGTACTTGTATGTTATTCCTTCTTCTGTTACTGCTTTTAGAATGTACTTATACAGCTGATGATCCACTTGCTTTGCTGATTCTTCTATCATCTTGCAATTCTTCTTTGCCCATGCTCTTTTGATTGCCAATTCCTCTGTTACACTCTTTGTTACTCCAGATTCTGTCGTATCTCCAAATTTTGGACTACCAACAGTATTTGTTTTGTATCTAAGAATGTCCTTAAATTCTTTGTATCTCATCGCAAAATGATACGCTTGATAAAACGCGTGATTGCTTATGTCCCATTTCTTCTCTGATACCGGTCTTATATTCTGCATCCTATCTCCTCCAGTCGACGATCTGCTACCTTTTCCGTCCAAATTTTTTATTCATCGCTTTTCGCCTGTAATATTTTAGTTTCGTTCCCGAATAAAATTTATTCTTATCTTCTTTCTTCTTTTCTCTTATCGCCTGCATGCTTAGTTTCCATGCAACAAACTCTGTACACTTTCTTCTGCATTCGACTCGCTTTTCTCTTTCTCCTCCGTGATCGCATTTAAGACACGGACAATCTTGCTGTCCCATTTTGTACCACTCCTTTTGTTCAATTCTTCCGGCTTCTTTTCTTCCTCTTGCATTTCTATTTTTTGCTCTATTATCGTCATTTTTTCCCATACATTATCTATTTCTTGTTTTGTTAATGCTGTTCCAACCGCAACTGCCATTAATACCGTTAATATTAAAAACTTTAGGCTTTGGTATGTATTCTTTTTGTAATCATTATAAAAATGCATTCCTGCATCTATTACCATTACTGTAATAAGCACTTTTATTAATAAATCGTTCATTTTGTCTCCTAACATTCGATCTTAATTTTGCTCAATTTCCTTATCTTGTTGTAAGCTTCATTTGCCAGCTTATTAACGTTATCCATGTCTTTCATGAGCCTGTCCAATTCTTCACGTTCCACAGATACTCTAATTTTTACTTGGTTTTCCTTGTTTCCGCGTACAGTCGGAACTCCTAGCATCCGAAGTGGTCCGCCTCCACATTGCGAACAGCTTTCTCCGTCTCTCCATTTCCTGAAATACACATGTATTCTTCCGCAATTTGCACACTGTACAACCAAGCATGCATTTTCTTCATCATTCCTCTTGTTCATTTTTTCCCTCCTATAATTTATTTAGCGGACATTCCATGCAAGGTCCATCTTTTGCAAATAGATCTTCTCTGTCGCTTACAATAGTTGGATACTTGCAATAACCATCACACATCTCCTGCTTTACCTCTTCCAAGATGTCCGTTACTGTCTTAGTTTCTTTCTTGTCTTCTTTTTTGCTTTTATCTAAGTCTGTCATGTTCTTTCCCCTTTTCTGCTTCTTCTGCATCAAATACTTCGATTGCTAACATTTCATCATTCATTCCGTTTCTTACATATTCTATATTTACATCCATTCCTTTTTCCGCAAGGTATTTAGGTATACCAAAGTCTCGTCCGTATGTAAACATATGGATTTTCCCTAGTCTTTTTCTAATTGTTGCCATTATTTCTTTCACCTCCTTATCCATTCCACCACGTTTTTTCTCATCTGCTATTTCTAGCCTAAATATTTCTGATGATTAACTTTCAATTGTTCCTGATCTGTTATCGCATAAATCCTTGTCGTATCTAAACATTCATGTCCTAACATCTCGCTTACCTGTTCGATCGGCATTCCTCGTCTTAAAGCAAACGTTGCGCACGTTCTTCTGAATCTATGTGGATGTACGTTTTCTATCCCTAGTTTTCTTCCGAAGTTTCTTACTACAATTTCTACTCCAGTTGCCTTCAAACGTTTATGTGGCTCTGTCTTGGCGACAAACAATGCTTCATTCTTGTCATTTCTTGTTTTCAAATAACGCTCTATTGCACGCTGGGCTTTTGCATTTAAATAAACCGTTCTTTCTTTTCGTCCCTTTCCATAAACAATCAACTCATCTTCTTTTATATCGTTTCGATTAATTCCAACAAGTTCTGTTACTCTGCATCCGGTAGATAATAAGGTTTCTATAATGGCGCTTAATCGTTCATCTTTTTTTGCTGATTCTCTTAAACGCTCGACTTCTCTTTCTGTAAACGGCTTCTTAACTTTCTTTTCTTTTTTTACACTTCCGATTTTTGATATTGGCGATCTCCTGATATAATCTTCAACTTCGCACCACCTATAAAACGTGCTTAGATTTCTTCGAAGGTTATCTAACGTTATATCTGATACGTTTCCTTTTTCTTTTTTTACTGCCAGAAAATACCGGACATCGTTTGTTGTCACATCTAACAGCGGTTTGTTTATAAATAGTTTAAATTCATCCAGTGTCTGCTTATAATATCCCAGTGTTCTTCTAGTCCTTCCTTGAACATTTTTCGCGACGAAGAACATCCTGTACGCTTCTTCACTTTTTGATTCGTTTCCGACTGCTAGATCTGTGTTATGTATCTTTTCTAACGAATATTCGTATAATTCCATATAAATAATATTCTTCAATTTTCGTGCGTCTTCGGCATTCAAATCCATCTTAATTGCAATATTATTAGCTATCTCCTCTTTTTGATCGATCATGCGATCAGTCCTTTCTAAATAACGTATTTCTTGTGTGCTATCGCAAGTTCTTCTTCCTGCAAGTCTAAATAAATCTGTGTGGTTGATATGTTTTCATGTCCTAACATTTTTGATACCTGTTCAATCGGCATTCCTCTTCTTAATGCCATTGTTGCACATGTTCTTCTAAACTTATGTGGATTTGCTTTTTTAACTCCTGCTTTCTTTGCCAGTTTTCTTGTAAGCTGTTCGACCGATGCCTTATCCATATGTCCCTCATCAATGGCTTTGCCATTTTTCCACCAATCTTCTGGATGTTTCCTACTTCCCTTTCCTTTTGCATATCTGCTGCTTCCAGCTTTTCCTCTTGGAAACAAATATGGATTATCGTCATTCCTATTATTCAAATATTTTTCCAACATCAGCTTAGCACGAGCATTTAAATACACATATCTGTCTTTTTGACCTTTTCCATGCACCAGTACTCTGTTTTCTTCAATTTCAGATATCTTAATCTGCGTAAGTTCAGTTACTCTGCATCCAGTAGATAATAAGAATTCAATGATTAACTTTTCTTTTTCTCCTTTTGCAACTTCTCTTAATTTCTCAATTTCCATCTCTGTAAGTGCTTCTTTTTTCTGCTTTACCTTATGTACTGCTTCAACTTTTGTCATTGGATTTTTTCTAATCACTTCTTCTGCGTATAACCAACTAAGAAAGCTGCTAAACGCTCTTTGTTCGTTGTATGCTGTGATGCTAGATACTTTATCTTTGTTTATTCTGCATGCCATCCAGTATCTAATATCGTCTGCTGTAATTTTCTCTACTGGTTTTCCTATTCTCTCCAATGCTTTTGTACATTCTCTTGCATAGAATTGAATTGTTCTATCTGTGCGTCCTGCAACTTTTTTAGATATCAGAAATTTTTTCAACCAATATTCATTCTGATTTTCTTCGGTTGCTGCAATTTCTGTACTTCTGCTCATAATCTCTACATTTCCCAGCATCATGTAAAAATCATTTTTTGCCTCGTTAAGATCTATACCATGTCGTATCGCCCACATAACTAATTGATTTACAGTATCTTCTCTACGATCTTTTACCTCGCTCACATGATCAGTCCTTTCTTTCTTGGTGTATAAAATATCTGTTCTGCTGCCGGAGCTCGTCCGCTTAAGCTGTCTCCCTGTATCACTGTTGCTTCAATTCCCAATAAACTAAGCTGTACATATGTCATGTACACTCCTTTCCAGTCGAGATCCTGGGCAACCACTTTCAAACATCTCTGATAGTTTAACCCTCTATCTCTTAATACTTTTGCTGCTGCTATGATCATTCCACCGCCACCTGTCGATGGCTCGTGCATTATGTATGGATTTTGTTCGTCCGCATCTTCTGGTACTGCAATCTTTGCCGTTAAATATGACAGATGGAACGGTGTGAAGAATTGTCCTGTCTGTTTACTTCCCAGCCCTGCCTGCATATAAATCTTTCCAAGCACGTCTTCCATGTTGTTTTCTAACGATACAACAAGCATTCCTGTCATATTCGAAAACTCTACCATCTTTCCCAAATGCTTTTTTGCGATTTCTATGTATTGATCTTCTCGCTTTTCATAGATTTTGCGATCATACATACCTGTTGCTCGATCGGTTTGATTTGATATACATATAGCTACCGCTTTGATCCAGTCCGAAAAAATCTCATATCCAGAATATTGTCCAGATAACTCTTCTATCTTTTTAATAATTTCATTGACCATTCTTATTCGTATCTCCCTGCACCTGCTCCGTATCTGCGCCATCTTACTGTTTTTCTCTTTTTCTTCTTTCTTCTGGCTCTGCTTTCTCTTTCAACTTCGTCGATAACAATATAACGATACTTGTTATCCCAATACTCTAGCATCTGCGGACTAATACCTGTTCTCTTTCCCATTGTTTCATACGTGATGCCCTCATAGATCAGCTGCGTTACGATACTTTTTTTGTAATCCTCGCTGTATTTACTGCGATTGTTTCCATCTACCTTTTCTAATTCTTCATCTTTGTACTTGTCCACCCATTTCTTTAGCGTGTATGTATTTATCGCTATCTTGTCGGCCATATCTTGCCGTTTCATTCCTGTTGTTAATAGTGTTCTTACGATTCCTCTTTTAAAATCTTCCGTATATTGCATAGTTTTATTTTTTCAGACAGCTTAGTTCTTTACCTGAACCAATGCGTTATCCGTGATCACTTCTGTTCTTTTTTTCGTCTGATCATATAATTCATTGTGATTCTTTTTTGAGTTTTGTGATTTGATAAATAATTGTAAAAAACTAAATCTGGTATATCGTTAAAAAGTTACATTTTTAGAATCTGAAAAAATTATGTTTACTTCGTTGCATGTTGTTAATAGTTGCTAAAAGAATCTTAATCAGGTAAAGAACTAAGCTGTCTGTTCTCCTTTCCGCCTGCTGCCTTTTCTGGCAGTAGGCTAATAGATCTCATGGCTTATACATGACTTCTTTGTTTCTTATGCGTTTTTGTTAATAGTTACTGTGGTATATTGCAACTGGTCACTGCCAGTAGTGCATCATTTCATTGTGTCCGATTCGGACACCTTTCTTTTTCGGACCTTTTGCTTTGCTATAAACCTTTTTAATGGTTGTCCGTTCATTTTTCTTTTATTGTTTCCTGCATTATGCAGCTTTCTCTTTTGCTTTCTTGCTTCTCTTTTGCTTTTGCAAATTTTAACCTCTACAACTTTCGGATGCATTTCCCCTCGTATCCCATACACGAGCCATCCATCTCTCGTTTCTTCTTTCTGTATTATTATTCCTGGTACCACTATTGGTCGTTTCCCATCTCCAAACACTACTTCTTTCATATTGTTGTTTATTTGCTTGGATTTTTCTTCTAATGCCTTAGACATCTCTTCTCCTGTTACCATCATTTTCTTTCTCACTTCTTTCATCTTTTCAAGATTTTCTGATAATCTCAGCGCTTGATCCGTTTTTGTATCGAATGCCGTTTCTGTTTTTTTGATTCTTTCTGTTATTCTTTTAAATGCTTTTCTTATCCTTTTTATCCCTTCGATCATTGTTCTTTCCTTTCTGCGAATTCCATGCTTTCTGCCACGATCTCCGTCGTGTACACTTTTGTTCCGTCTGTTTTTGTATAGCTCCCTGTTTGGATTCTTCCTTCCAGCGCGATCTTAGTTCCTTGATCCAGCCATTTGTCTGCAAATTCTGCACCTTTACCAAATGCAACACATCCAATAAAGTCTGCATCCTGCTGCCCTTCTCGCTTAATTCTGCGATCTACAGCTAAAGTAAATCTTGCTATACACAGATCGTCTTCATTCCAACTTATCTCAGGCTTCCTGGTTAATCTGCCCATTAGCATTGCTTTGTTCATATATCCTCCTAAATCGTGTAGGTGTCATTTTTCTTTGCTTCTATATCTGCCATTGTTTTAATGATCCCAATTATGTTTCCTTCTGCATCCATTACCACGACTATCTTTTTTTCTTCTCCTTCCATATGTACATCTGCCACTCCATATATACGGTTTTTTCCAAATTTCTTTATCACGCTCTGCCATATCCGTGTTTTTTCTCGTCCGTAATCGATTACAGCGTTCGCAATTTCTCCACTAAACGTAATGAATTCTTTTATGATTGTGGTACTTCTTGTTGCATCCTCTACATCGTATGGATTTAAGCTTGTTATGTCCTCATTTTTTTCATAACGCTTTGGATTTAACATCATATCTTCTTCTGGTACATACACTCCATATGTTCCGTTGTAAATCAATACATGTGTTCCGTAATTACAGATACTATATCCTGCTCTGTCTTTAATCGCGTCTATTTGAACTTTATCTCGTATATCCATGTTTATTCTCCTTTTTCTTCCAATCCTAAAATACAGTAACCTTCTTCCAATCCTTTAAATCCTTCTATGATATAGATCACCTGTTTTTCTGTTACTCTTCCTGTTTCTTCTCCATCACTCATCTCGTGCAATTCCAAGATGTCCCCGATCTGATAGTTCCTGTCGTTTTTTCGCAATTCGAATGACTTCTTTCCTGTGTCTACTGCATCGAAGAACATCTTTGCAAGCTTTAGGCGGTGTCTTCGTTCATCTGTTTCGTTTCCTGGTACTTCAACCTTATTTGTCCGTGGAATCTCCACGCGTTCTGTCTTTTCTTCTTCTTCTGCATTAACATCAGCCTGCTTTTCTAATTGTTCCGGACAATACTCTGGAAAATCTTTTTCCAGTTCCATCTGTCCTTCAATCTCTGTTTCTTCCCCTTCTTCGGTTTCGTCCGCTTCTGCTTCCTGTCTTGATTCCTTTAGCTCTGCTTCCTGTTGTTCTTCCAGGATTCGTTGCTTATACTCTCTTATCTTTTTTACAGTTATGATCTTGTCCGGATACCAGCTGTATATCTCTTCTTGTTCATCTTCTTCCAGTCCTGCGATCTCTACCGCTGTCGAAAAGCTGATTTCCTGACGTTCCAGGAGTTCTCTCAGCTCCGGAATCAAATTGTTGTTGATGCTCATTGCATTTGCGATCTGTGTCGGCTTTTTTCCTGTTATTTCGGCCGCAATATCTCTTAACCTTCCAGATTGCAGATCGTAACCCATGATCTGCTCGCCTTTTGTTTTTGCATCTGCTAGAGCATCCATCAGCATTTGTATTCTTTTTAGTTCTTTTTCTGTAGATACTCTCCTGTAGCTGTTTGATATGCATATCTCTATCACTTCTTCATTCTTGTTTCGTGGTTTTCTGATATGGCATGTAGCTTCTCTAAATTCCTGAAGATTTTCTTCCTCTACTAGTTTTCTCAATGCTCGCCATCTTCGTTCTCCACCGATCAAGCGGTATTCTTCTCCACTCTCATTCGGTGCGTACATCACTTCCAGAGGTTGTAAGAGACCAATCAGTTTGATCTCTGCTGCCTTTTCGTCGATATTGATCTGCTCGCTTACGTTGCTCTCATTCGCATAGATGTTATAGATGTCAATATCTTTTGTTCTAAATCGTGCTTTCGGCTTCTCTTCGATTCCTTCCTTGCTCTTTTTGTTTAGAACGTCTATAACGCTAAATCCTGCCATGTTTTCTCCCTCCTTTCTTAATCTATCTTCTGGAATCTTCCAGTTTTCTTATTTCTTCTTCTTGTTTTGATATATTCCTGAGCTTCATTCCATTCTTCTTCGCTCATAATTTCTTTTATTACGTTGTTGTAGTCTCTCGCTGCATTACTTCCCCCCGACATTGCTGGAATCGGCTTTTCAGCTGTTTCTGCTTTTTCTGCAACGACTGATCTTCTGATTTCTGTTTCGAACATCTTATCTTTGTACATGTCTTTCAGCCATACTGCTGTTTCTTTGTTCGTTTTGTTTCCAGTTTTCATCGTCATCAAGATCTTGATCTGCTGCCCTTCGTGAATTCCTTTTGATTGATCAATCATGTCTTCAACTGCTTTGATTCCGTATCCACCTGCCTTTACTGGAATTATCAACATATCTGCTGCTTTAATCACATTTATTACTGTTATATCCAGTAATAATCCACAATCGCATATTACATAATCATATTTATTGTGGATACATTCGGTTTTTAACATGTTTTCAATGCGATCTATCTGGTTTCCCTCACTGTTTAGCATTTTCGCATTTGCCTGCATCAGCCACATGTTTGCTGTTACGATGTCCACGTTTTCATATCTTGTGCGCTTAATTACTTCTTCTGCACTTTTTTCTCCCAATATGATTCCAGCAAGTCCTTCTTCGTCTGGATTATATGCGCCCATTGTCTGTGAAGCATTTCCTTGTGCGTCTGCATCTACTACCAGCACTTTCTTTCCGTACCGTCCCAGTAGGTACGCCAGTGACGTTGATGTTGTCGTCTTTCCAACTCCACCTTTTAAGTTTCCGACTCCGATTATTTTCATGGTTTTTTCCTCCTAATATGGCTATTTATTTGTTGTCTTGGTTTTCTTCTCTGCTTCTTAACCATTCTTTAAACGATTTACGGCAGTCTTTACATAGATCGTATTTATTTATTCCTCTTCCGCCACAATCAATGCTCTCCACTTCCTCTATAATTTGATAAAATTCACTTGCTTTGCTGTTGCAATCAAGCATGTAAGGTAAAAAGAATTTACCGCATCTATCGCATTTTCTTGCTATCATTTTATTTCTCCTTCTTATATTCAATTTCTTTGTAAATCTTTATTTCTGTTATTCTAGTTCCCAGTCTTGGTTCCCTTACCACTGCTACCTTGTATCCTTTTTCTGTAACTTTTTCGATATATTCTTCGGCAGACATTGCTTCTTCTATGTTGTCTGGATAGTCTAGTACCCCTATAAGTTTGATTGTTTTTACCATTTTTTTACTCCATTTCTGCCATTGTTTTGATTACTTTGTTGTTCTCGATCGGCATGGCGTCCCATTGATTCAGTTTTACATATTCTTCGATCACTTTGAGCGCGATCTCCTGGCTGTAGCAGACTGCAACGAAGTTTCCATATTCTGCTGCCTGTTTTAAAAAATCTTTCTGTTCCTTTTGCAGTCTCCCATCTCCGTATTTCATTTCGATGTATAAGCTTGCGTACTGTCCTTTTGGCACTGGAAGGTGCAGATCAGGCACACCTGCCTTTACTCCCTGTCGTTTTAGGACTGCCGCACTTACGCGATCACGCTTCCCACCATTCGGGCAATGATGCAATAATTTCAGCTCTGGATAACGATTCTCCATGAACTTGCAAATTGTGATCACTGCTTCTTGTTCACTTGCTTCTGTTCTTAACATGTACTGTTGTCTTCTCGCTCTACTCATTCTTTACCCTCCATCATCTATGTGCCAGGATCTGCATCCATTCTGAACTAAAATGTATTCCATATATGGATATCCTGTTGCTGTGTATCCTTTACGTACACCGCCGTTCTCTTCATCGTGTCTTTTGTCGATATAGTAACCTTTTTGGCTCTTTGCGTCCGTTCGAAAGAAATCTCTTTCCCATATCAGTTCTTTCTTTATGATCGGCTGTTTCAGGTTACGCGATGGGGGAGTATGTCTTACCTCCGTACTTTTCCATCTTCTTTCTGCCTTTTTCTTTCACGAGATAGGCGGCTAACTTTCCGTATTGGCCAGTACCATCAAGTAGCCGAATATCTATTCTCCCACGGTCCCAACATCTTTTGATTGCTTTTGGCTCTATGCTTTCCAGGACCATGTGGATATGCCTTGCACCTTTGCTTCCTGTTTCAAGTACATAGATGTATTTTAGCTCTCTTTCTTGCTTCTTATATTCTTTTCTTAGATCTGCGATCAGCTTGTTCTTCTGCTTTACTAGGTCTTCATATGTGTCTGGCCGTTCCTCTTTTTTGTAGGAAAACGTTACGAACATATCTCCTTCCTGGAAGTTGCAGTTCAGCTTCCACCTAAGCTGTTCTGTCTGTTTTCTTATGTTCACATTCTCCTGCGTCTCTCTTGTTGGTTCTTCTCTTTTAATTCTCTTTTCTTTCGGCTTATGTCTTCTGCTGTAGTACTTTTTTACCTCTTTGCACTTACCTGCGTATACTGTTCTTATCCAATATGGCATTGGTCCATCTTCCTTTCTTGTACTGTCTACTTTATGTATTAATATTTGTCTAAACTTAATACTTTTATCGAGTTAGAAAAGCGGATTCGAACCGCTTATTTCCTTGCTTTTTCGTTTTTAATTTGTTACAATATATTTGTGGCTTTTTTAATCCACAATATGGCGTTGAAAAGGCATCCCGATCACTGTTCCGGGATGCCTTTTTCTTTTGCCATTTCTTTCAATCTCTCCGGATCATCACATATGTCCTCATATCTTCCAAGCTTGTCCACAATGTCCCCGATCGCGCAGTTATTATCCACGCGAATCAGGGAAGCTCTGTATGTATAAGATTTATGATTTCTTATCGTCATTCTCATCTTGATCTCCTTATTCTAAATGCCGTCTGATCGTTATTAGGCGTTCACGTAGCTCGTTGGCATTCTCTTCATTCATTCCGCAAAATTCCATTCCGTCTAATCCTTCTTTCATTCCAACGATCAGAACATTCCCATTGATCGGATGCTCATAAACATCTGTTTCGTACAGATATGAAGCAATTGGATTGACCTGCGCCGTTTTATGATACAAATATTCTTCATCTACAAGCATTAACACTGGATACTGTTCTTCTGTTAGTGTGTATAATCTCTTTGGATGCACAACTTCTACAATTTCACATTCTTTTCCTATTAGCTCGTAAAACTTATGTAGCTGCTCCATATTCGTTCCTTCTGGATAATCAAGCATCAATACTTTATCGCTCATATTTTTATCATCAAAGATGTTAATATTTGCTCCATCCTTGATCAGAATCATTTTCCCTGTCTTATCACTCATTTTTTGCTCCTTTACGCATATCTACGATCATCAATTTTCCTACTATTTCTTTTTGATCAAGCTCAAAGATGTACCTGTCTTTAAACTCTATATAATTAATCAGCTCATCTTCCATTCCTGTAACAAAGCCTTTCTTTACACGTTCAATAGTCTCATCTCTATATAGTTCATTTGGAATTACAGTTTTTTGATACACTATTTTAATGCCTTCTAACATTTCAACCGCTTTTCTCATTGCAGAGATTATCGGATTTTCATCCAGCAAATCTCCTCCCATTATTCCATGCATCTTCATTTGCTTATCATATCTTTCGAGATTGTCTTTTAGCACGCTCACAGCTGTACTGACATTCATCTTGCTTTCTTTGTTCCTCTCGTGATATAATTTATATGAATTTTTATTTGTGCCTTGGGGGTTAGCTAAGCTACTTCCTTGGCTTTTTTTATTTTCACTCATCACGTTTCTCCTCTTTCGTCACTTTCGTCGATTCATGCAAGGTTTCTTGTGTCATTTTTGCAATTTCTGCTTGCTCTACGTCTAGTAGTTCTTTTTCAATTATGTCTGCGACATACCTTAGTGCTGCAACAGTAATTGGTGCTGTAATATTACTGCAAGGCGTTACGTAATTATTTATGTCTTTTGCAGCTTCAATACTGGCATTTCTTAAGACTAATGCTGGCAATTCGCTATTGTCTTTGCATTTTTTTTCATTTCCATTGCTAATATTATCGTATTTAACAATTTTTCTTGCATATTTGTACCTCTTCTTCTTTTTGTATCACATCTATTGTATTCATTAGCTTTTCTGCACCTTTGATCGTGCTTTCCCATTCTCCATTTGTTTTCTCTTCCAGTTTGTTCGCCAGGACTCTTAACGCTGCGATCACGTATGGTAAAGTGTTTGTCGTAAATGGGTGTATGCTGTTTCCGATCTCCTGCATTATGTTGTCTGAAACTTTCTTTATTTTTTTCAATCCATCTTCTTTCTGTCCACACATCAAGGACAGATTTGCTTCCATAATCTCTTTTTCGCAGTTAAACAAAAATTCATCTCTCATTGTAGCTTGTCCTTTCTGCCCGGTATCTCACCGGGCTCTTTTTTTCTCTTTTGCTCCGATGGCTCTGATCACTGTCAGGGCCATCATTTTTTTCTGCTCTGGTGTAAGCTCTCTTACCTCTTTATCATTAACGAATCTTCTTACTGTATATCCTTCCATACGTTTCCCTCCTTTCTTTCCAGTTTATTTATTCCTGCTTGTCTGTTATGCTGCATTCGTCGGATTCTTCTCGTCCATCTTCTGCCTTGCGATCAGGATGTCAATGCTTGCCTTTACAAGCATCATTGATTCTTTATCCAGTTTCTTTAAGTTTTCGACAGTTTCTTTCATTAATTCTTTTCCTTTGTCTGTCATGCTTCTCACCTTCTTTCTTTTGTACCGCAGATGAATTAACACTCCGCCCGATTCATTCACATATAGATAAATAATTACAACGGGGAGGCTCCGCGTTGTTGCGGAGTTGAGATTTCTTTTTTAGGATACATTCGGGTAATTGCATCCTGATCGGGCGGAGTGTTAATCCATCTGCTGCCTGTTCGCTTGTTTCTGTATATCATTTTATCTCTTTGTGGTTTTATAATACCGCAACGACATATAAATGTCAATTGTTTTTCGCAATAAATTATTGCAATGCGGTTTTTTTTGTGATATATTGACTTATATGAAAGGGGGTGCACTAATGAAACAAAGATTGCGAGAATTGCGTAAAACATTGAATCTAAATCAAACAGAATTTGGTAATAGGATAGGCGTTAAGCAATCTACTATAACTGGATACGAAACTGGTAATCGTATTCCTTTAGATTCTGTAATTTTTTCAATTTGCCGGGAATTTAACGTCAATGAGGATTGGCTTAGGTATGGTAAGGGTGAGATGTTTCTCCCCCCAGAAGATGAAGTTGCAGAAATGGTCTCACAACTGTTAGAGGTATCTAATCCTTTTTATGATTTGATCTTGGATATGATGGTATCTTTTAACGAGTTGGACGATAAGGGCAAGCAAGCTATTTGTGATTACACTGCTTTGCTTGCAGAAAGAATGGCAAAAAGAAAAAAGGAAGACGATTAATCTTCCTTTTCGTTGTGATTGCTGATGATGATGTACAGCTTTTTCAGATACTCTTCGTCATCAATCATAGCGAGCATCTTTGTTATTTCTTCTTTATACCATTCTGACATATGTATACGCCCTCCTTTCTTCCCATTTGCTAAGGGTATTTGGAGCTGGCCATGCCAAATGGCTTTCTTTTCTCTGTATATCTCAATCAGCTTAGGGATAGTATAGCATAGTTTTGCACTCAAATGATCATCTTTATATATTCTTTATAATTGTTTATCATTTGTTTGTTTTTCTAAATTATATACCATTTTTTGGTATTTTTAAGGGCTTTCGCCGATATGTTCGGCATGTCGAACACTATGGTATAAATTGGTATGTGTATAGATCTTCTGGAGCTACGTCCAGTGCTACAGCAAGTAGGCACAATGTGTGAACTGTTGGATCATGACGTCCGTTTTCGATGTCGTTAATCGTAGTTTTTCCTACGCCTGATAGTTTTGCTAGTTGTCCACTACTTATGCCTTTATCCGTTCTGATCTTCCATAGCCGATATTTAATTTCAACGTTCACAGCTGTACCTCCTGGTTATTAGAGTGTACAGTATTACAATTTAATATTACTTTTTAAAAAAATTCTTTGAAATGGGGAGGTTTTCATATGGGTTTTAGATTTAAAAAAAGTAAACAGATCGCACCGGGTGTACGTGTAAATCTTAATAAAAAGAGTGCAAGTGTTACATTCGGCAGCAAAGGAGTTCATCATACTATTAGCTCCTCTGGAAAGAAGACCACTAGTGCCGGGATTCCTGGAAGTGGATTATACTACACTTCTTCCAGTGGTGGCGGTGGTGGTTCCAGGAACGGCAATGAACACACTGTTAGCTCTGCATCGGGTGGTGGAAATAACAGCTCATTTATTCCTGATCCGAAAGGTGATCGAGATGGAAACAAGAAAGGGTGTGGAACATATCTTATTTATGTTGCAATCGCTCTTATCGTATTCATTGTTTCCGAATTACTCACTTTTTTCGCTTCCATAATTGCGATCCCAATATTCATTTATTTTTGGAAACATAAAGAAAAGGCTCATCGTAAGTCATTTTTAGCATTTGCAGTCTTTGCATTTATCGTCGGGTTAGGATATTCGATTGTTTTAGATATCGATACAATTTCTGTAAAATCTAACAAAAACATTGTCATGGATATTAATTCCAGCAAAAAGATTTCTTACAGTATTGATCCTGAAGGTGCCAACACTGATGAATTGAAGCTTGTCTCTTCTGGTTCTAGCATCCTGGTAACCAAGCTCGATAAAGATAACAGTAAATTTACAATTAAGAGTAAGACTAAAACTGGTACCACAACTGTGTATCTTAAAGATAACAATGCAGACGTAACAAGCAAGAAGATCAAGGTCACTGTTGAAGATAAGAAAGCAATTGCTGAAGCTAAGAAAAAAGCTGAAGAAGAGAAAAAACGAAAAGCTGAAGAAGCTAAAAAGAAAGAACAAGCACGTATTGCTGCTGAAAAGAAAAAAGCTGAAGAAGCTGCTAAGGCAACGGAAGAGAGTGAAGAAATGGTATGGGTATCTAATACCGGATCTAAATACCACTCCAATCCAAATTGCAGCAACATGAGGAATCCTATTAAAGAAACTCTTTCTGATGCAAAGAGCCGTGGACTCTCTCCATGCAGTAAATGTTATTAAATAAATAAAAATACCGCCTAGCTGGTAACTAGACGGCATTTTGAGGAAATCATTTGCATCTGTCGAGAAAAAACAGACGAAAATGCTTTACAACCAATTAAAGTATATCATTTTTTCTTGGCATCCTGCAAGGGTGTATTTTTTGTACCAATTTTTAATATTTTATAAAAAGGAAAAGGTGATTACTATGAAAAAAATTGCAGCTGCTTATATAAGAGTCAGCACACATATGCAAGAAGAATTGTCTCCAGATGCACAGATCAGATTGATTAAGGAGTGGGCGAACGGGCATGGTTATGATCTTCCAGAAGAGTTTGTTTTTATTGATAAAGGAATCTCTGGAAGGAAAGTCAAGAAACGTCCTGCATTTTTGCGTATGATTTCCATGGCAAAGAGCAAGCCATCTCCATTTGATGCTATCCTCGTTTGGAAATTCAGTCGTTTTGCACGTAACCAGGAAGAGAGCATCGTATATAAGGCAATGCTTCGAAACAAGCACAAAATTGACGTAATAAGTATCTCTGAGCCAATCTCTGACGATGTATATGGCGGATTGATCGAGCGTATCATCGAATGGATGGATGAATTTTATTCCATTCGATTGGCCGAGGATGTAAAAAGAGGAATGACTGAAAACGCTCTTCGTGGAAACTTCCAGGCATCTCCAGCTTTCGGCTATAAGGTAGATCAAAAAGGGCAAGCTCCTGTCGTCGTTGAAGATCAGGCAAACATCGTCCGTATGATCTTTAACCTATATGTTACTTCTGGAAAGAGTTTTTACGATATCTCCCGTCATTTAAATCGTTTAGGCTATAAAACTAAAAAGGGTGGAAATTTCGAAGCACGAACAATCAAGTATATTATTCAGAATCCTATTTATAAAGGATTTCTTAGGTGGAATTACGCAGATGGTACCACGCATGTTATCAACGACGAAAGCGAGTGGATCGTCAAGAAAGCTCCCCAAATTCCCGTTATTGTATCTGAAGAATTATGGAACCAGGCAAACGATCGGCTCAAGCATGAATATCGTCCCAAAAATGGAAAGCCTGTATCTCAAAAACGCCATTGGTTATCTGGTGTTGTGAAATGTTCTTCCTGTGGTGCTTCTCTTGCAACATCTGTGCATACAGATAAGCGCTACAATCGTGTTTACAGAAATTTTCAATGCTACAAGTTTACAAAAGGAAAATGCCTGGTTTCTCACGCTATTTCCGAAAAGAAGCTTGTTCCTTTAGTTTTGGACGTTCTGAAAGAAGATATGAATAAGGCTTATATAGAATACGAGCACATAAGCACCGAATCAGATAACAAGCAAGATATATTGAAGGTGCAGTTGAAACGTTTGGAATCAAGGGAAAAGCGTATCAAAGAAGCCTATTTAAATGGAGTTGACTCCCTGGAAGAATACAAAGAAAACAAAGAACAGATCAATGTCGAGCGTGATATGCTTCTTCATCAAGCCGATGAATCTTCTGAAGAGCAAGAAAAAGTTGATATGCCTGGTAAAATTCGTGGCGTTTATGATATCCTTAGATCGGACGAATACACCAAGGAAGAAAAGCATGCTGCTATTACGTCGATCGTGAAAAAAATTGTATTTGATCGTGAGAATAAAACCTTGGATTTTTACTATTATACTAAATAATTTTTGCTACTTATGTACTTGCTTAGAGGATGACGCAGTGGGGTTCTAAATACTTAGGTGATCAGGGTTATGCACCGATTGAGATTTTGAGATATTATTATGGAGAAAGTATGTATATCAATACCGCCGAACAGATTTCTGGGATTCCATCTTCCTGGCCGGGATATGATTTGACGATTGGGAGCAGCGGAGATAAAGTTCGTCAGATGCAGCAGCAATTAAATCGGATTGCGCGGGATTATCCTTCTCTTCCTACGATTGCTGCGGATGGTGTATTTGGAGAATCTACAGCTAATGCGGTTCGAAAATTTCAAAATGTCTTTGGGCTGCCTCAGACTGGAATTGTGGATTATCCTACTTGGTATAAGATTAGTGAGATATATGTTGGAGTCAGTCGGATCGCAGAGTTGAATTCTTAGGTAACTTATTTTAAGCCCCACTAGGTCATCCATGTGGGGTTCAAAATTTTAGTCAATACATTTACAAAAAAGCCTGTGCATTTATATTTTGCACAGACTTTTTATCATCTTATTTACATCTCACAAGACACCTTTTTTTATAAAATGAATTTCCATAACACAAAACCTCATCATAAGTGTCTTCAAATTCTTTCGCATACATCTTTATATCAATCTGATCCAATACTTTTTGACAATCTCTTTCCAGATCATCTAATTTTCTAGAATATTTTGCTTCAAATACTGCAACCTGTCCCGTCACATCATTGTAGATTACAATATCACTTCGTCCTTCTCCATGTTCCCTGTTAGACTCCAAACTATAACCAGCTCCTGCAAAGATTCCTGCAAGAAATGCATGGTAGAAATCTTCTTTGTAACCATAATAACTGATCGTCATTTGAAGCAAGGTACTGATCTCTTTTGTCAACTTGTCCGTATCTTTATTCCACACAGCATCGAACAAAGCCTTTCGATTCATCACCCTTGTGCTGTCTTCAAACCATTTTCTTACCGTTGATTCAAAAATCTCTTTGATTTCTTTGTTTGGAATTCTTAGCTCAACCAATCCCTCTGCATCACATTCCCCTGCTTTTGTAAGATACCCGGTAAGATAAAGAATGCTCCACAGATTATATCTACATCATCACTATCCAGCAAATACATATGCTGCTTGCATACCTATTTAAGAAAATTAAATGTATTCTCAAATGTACTACCATACACATCTTTAAATGACAAAAACAAAGTCGGATACTGATTCATCCATCTTTCACAAATTGCTGTCTCCTTAGATATTTCAAGCCCCTCAAACAACTCCCTGCTATCCTTCCTAATATCCAAGAAACTATTCAACATGCTCATTGCCATCGTCTTCCCAAAACGCCTAGGACGAGTAATCAACGTCACCTGATCCATCTCACCCCGCAGCAACGTCTTAATCAAACCAGTCTTATCCACATAGTAATAATCCAACTCCCGAATCCTCTCAAAATCCGAAATCCCAACAGGAATAAATAGTTGATCATCCCAAACCGTATGAGCTCGTCGGCACTTAATGAGCAGTAATGATTTATCATCGCTGTCGAATTTAGTGTCCGCTACGTGCGAATCCGAGAGAGAGCGGGTTTGGGATGGTCAACTATTTATTTACATTCAAAATGCTGATAATCCTTAGAACTTCTCCAATTTCCACCCCAGCTAAATCCGTATTTCTTAAAGATCTTATAAGCCGTATCATTCTTATGAATCATATAACGTTTATATTTTCCCTTGCACTTTGATGTCTTTCTCTGTTTATAAACCTTTCCATTCGAAGGAGAAACCTTATTTCCCTTTACCCATGGATTGATCCTTGGATTGATATCAATTGCTAATCCATAAGAATGATTAGACAATTTCTTCGTTCCACTGATCACACGATAATTAAACGCAGAAGTATTATTCGCAGACATAGACTTATTATCATTCGCATTATAATCATCGATCAGACGCATTCTCTGTATTCTGTATTTCTTCTGATATAATTCGTAAAATACCTTCACTGTTTTCTTTGCGATCTTCTTATTAACGATCAATTCACCATGCTTCACTTTTCCATCAAACCCATAATGAAGCACCTGAACATATCGAAGATCAGATAACTTAACATTCTTATTCTTACGATAAGACTTCCCCGTAATCCTCTTTTCAATCTTTGGAGAAATTGTCTCATAAGTAAAACCCTTTTTATATGTATATTTTGAAGCCGCATTTGCTGACTTCTTCTGTAAACAAACTGGTACCGCAACCACAGTAAGTGCCGTCAATGCAATCAAAGTCTTTAATTTCCATTTTGAATTATTCATATCCATTCTTCCTTTCCAAATTTTGATTTCATTATAACATAGTTTTCCCCATCTGTAGAAAAAGAAACACACACCAAATTCCTCAGCAATCACTATCCATTTCTATGTATCACCATATATTCATATTCATCTATCCATATTCCCAATAACCTACAGCCAAGAATATTTTAAATAATAACTGCCCCGTGACCGTATGAGCTCGTCGGTGCTTAATGAGCAGTGATGATTTATCATCGCTGTCGAATTTAGCATCCGCTACGTGCGAATCCGAATGCAAATGGGTCACGGGGCAGTTATTATTTAAAATATTCATTGAAAGACTAAATTATTTACCATACACAACAAATTGATACTCAATATCAAAGTACGTCTCTTCTTCACTTTCTTTCACAAGTTTCCACTCTGGCATCTCATCCAGATTTGGAAAATAAGTATCAGCATCATAAGCAAAGTCTGTTCTTGTAACATACGCTTTATCACAGTATGGAAGCATCATACGATAAATACTCTCTCCACCGATAATAAAAATATCTTCATCTTTATATTCTTCAAGTTCATCTAATAATTCTTCCTTGCTTCCAACAACGATCGCTCCTTTGGCATCGTAGTCTTTATCGTGTGTTAAAACAATATTAGTTCTCTTTGGAAGCGGCATTCCATTTGGAAAGCTTTCTAAGGTTTTACGTCCCATAACAACAACTTTTCCTGTTGTCATCTGACGGAACATCTTCATATCATTGGGGATATGAACTAAGAGTTCATTATTCTTTCCGATTCCCCAGTTCTTATCTGCATTTACAATAAGGTTCATTTGTTTTCTCCTTCTTATATCGCAATTGGAATATCTTTGATCTGTTCTCCTGCCTGATAATCTTCGATCTTGAAATCATCTGTTGTAAATTCATAGAAATCTTTGACTTCTGGATTCAGTGTTACTTTTGGTGCAGGATATGTCTCTCGTTTGATCATTTCTTTAATAATCGGAATATGACGATCATAAATATGGGCATCTGCGATCACATGTACTAATTCTCCTGCTTCCATATCACATACCTGAGCCATCATATAAACTAAAGCTGCATACTGTACAACATTCCAGTTATTTGCTGCTAAAATATCCTGTGAACGCTGATTTAAGATTGCATTTAATGTCAGTTTATCATGTCCTGGCTTCTTTGTTACGTTAAATGTCACGCTGTATGCACATGGATAAAGATTCATCTCATGTAGATCCTGATGAACATAAATATTGGTCATGATCCTTCGGCTGTATGGGTTATTCTTAAGATCGTAGATCACACGATCTACCTGATCCATCATTCCCTCCTTGTATTGATGTTTGATTCCCATCTGGTATCCATAAGCTTTTCCAATGGAACCGTCTTCATCTGCCCATTCATCCCATACGTGACTCTTAAGATCATGAACATTATTTGATTTTTTCTGCCAGATCCATAATAATTCATCGATTGCTGACTTGATATATGTCTTTCTTAATGTCAGAGCTGGAAATTCTTTTGACAGATCATATCGGTTTACAACGCCAAACTGTTTGATCGTATACGCAGACTCTCCATCCGGCCAGTGAGGGCGGACTTTCTCGCCTTCTGTACTTGTTCCATTCTCTAAAATATCTTCGCACATAGATATAAATACCTGATCTGCATAACTCATTCTTTCTTATTCTCCTTTTCTTCTTCCTCACTATTTGTTGTAAGCATCTCAAATCTTCGTTTGAAAAATGCGATCTTACGGTCAAATACACCTAATCTGTATAAGTTGATCACAAACATTCCAAGGATCAGTGCCAGTAACATTCCGCCTAATCCTCCAAATTTCAGACCAACATAGATCAAAAAGATTGTTGTCAGCGCAGAAATTCCCATGCTGTCTCCCATCATCTTTGGCTGCAGAACCTGTTTTAACACTAAACAGATTGCGTACACGATCAGTAAGAGGATTGCTGTCTTGATATCGCCTGTGATCATCTTAAATATTGCCCATGGTATAATGACTGTACCTGTTCCAAGAATTGGAAATATATCGACAATTCCTACTAAAACAGCATAAATGAATGAATGTCCAATGCCTGCAACAAAAAATCCAATCCACAAAATTGCTATGATCACAACCATGATCTTTAACTGTGCAAAACAGTAGCTCACTAAAACTCCTACAGAATTCTTCATAAATACATCTATTTTATGTTTTACAAATCCTGGAATACATTTTTCATACCATGCAATGATCTTTTCTCGTTCTAGCGAGAACATATAAGCTGAAAATAACATAACGACAAGTCCCAAAAGTCCACTTGTCACACCTTTGGCAACTCCTCCTGCATGAGCTACCCCATAGTCTCCTGCAGATGTTGCTGCTTTCTTCAACAATTCTCCGATTGAACCACTCCACTGTTCAAACTGTTTTCCAAAGGAAGGTGGTAAAATACTTAAAAAATGTTCTATCTTCTTCTGGAAAATAATTCCCTGTCTCATAATTTCCTGTCTGATATCCGGCATATCTTGTACAAATCCGATGACCTGCAGTGCAATTCCTCTCACTGCAAAATACAAAACTGCAATGATTGCTGTTATAACAACTGCAATTAGTATCGCAGAACCAAATTTCTTTGGCAATTTTACTTTCTTCTCCAGATATTCAATCACTGGGTGTGCTATCATTGATATGATCCAACCAGCCACAAATGGCCACAAAAATGCCAGTGTCTTAGGCAATACAAAGATCAAAAGCAATGCTCCCGCGAGTATTACCAGTAATTCCATGATAATATCCAGATAAATCTCCCAACGTTTCATAATCGTATCACTCCTTGATGTAATTAGTATATCATTGAATTTTCATACCATTTTCCATCTCTTAAAGAACCATTATACGTTACAATCTCTTACTTGGCAATTCTAATCTCATCTTTCTCTCTGTCATAATAATATACATGATCTGATAAGATTTCTTCCCTATCCACAACGATACGATTTGTCTCTCTTACCATCCTGGCAAGTTCTTCTGGGGCTTTTGCATATTCATTATCTAATAAAATGATAACCTCATGAATACTGCTTGGCAGAATATAAAGATCATATTCCATATATTTTGCAAAATCCCTCAAAACATCTTTGTAAAGGATCACGGATGCTCCGTTCATATAATCTCCATTCGACATAACAAACAATGGAATCTCTTCTTCAATGATGTGAATTGGAAGTACAGACTGAATCTTTCTCATCACTGGTGGAAAAATCTTCTCTGTGTTCTCTCTAGCATCCTTCATCATCTGATCTTTTGAAATGCCCCACATCAAAAGTTCCTTGTTTCGGACTAATGCACTTGCCATTCCATCATGATTCCGGTACGCTGCCCATCTATAAGTTACTGCAAGATCTAAAAAGCGTTCATGTGGTGTATATTTGAGCAATTCCTTATTCTTCTCATAGTTAATGACCCTGTAGAACAGATTCTTTTTAATATACTCATAATCTGAAACTTTATCCTCATCAAGGTAAAATCCCACCTGGTGTCCCTGATAAACACTTGCGATCTCTCTCATCGTCTCTTCAATCGTCTGTCCTCTTAAATGATTACGATAAAATGGTTCAAGATATAATACTGGAAGCAGATAATTCTTCTGCTCTCCGATCGATAATCCCATCATAGAAACCTGATTGTTTTTCTTAACCCTCTGTACCATAACCTTCTGATCTTCCATCTCTGGAAGATACTTTAAAATATTCTTCTCTACATACAAATAAAATTCTTTCTCGCTTAACATGGCTTTCTCCTTCCTGTTGGCCGAAAACTCATGCCATAACCCCTTAATTTCTTATTTTCCTCACTTGTTCTCGTATGTAAATATTTTCCATATAATCATACAATATTTTCCAGTTAATTGCAAGAAAAAAAGAAATTTATTTTTCAAAATTCCTTTTTCCCCACAATGTCGCATTCTGCTTATAATAATTTTATTGTGCTGTAAATTCTTTTAGAAAATCAAGCAATGTTTCCATTTCTTTTCTTGTACCGATCGTGATTCTTAAATAATTATCGATTCTTGGCTGATCGAAATAACGAACATAAATCTTTGCTTTCTTCGCTGCTTCAAAAATCTCTTTAGCAGGAACACGCTCATGCGTAGCAAAGATAAAGTTTGCCTTAGAATCTGCAAAATTAAATCCGATCTTTCTCATTTCTATCTGGAACCATTCTCTTGTCTCAATAATTTTCTTTCTTGTCTCCTGAAAATATTCTTCATCTTCTAAGACAGCTGTTCCAAGAACGATCGATGGTTCATTCATTGTATAAGAATTGTAAGAATATTTGACATCGTTCATTGCTTTAATCAGTTCTTTGTTACCGATCGCATATCCGATTCGAAGTCCCGCTAACGATCTTGATTTAGAATATGTCTGAACGACTAATACATTGTCATATTTTCTTGTCAGTTCTTTTGCTGTGTCACCACCGAAATCAATATATGCTTCATCAACGATCACGACAACATTCTGGTTATGTTTGATGATATCTTCTACAACATCTAAGGATAAAAATGCTCCTGTTGGCGCATTTGGATTTGGGAACACAACTCCGCCATTTTCCGCATAATAATCTTCTTTCTGAATCTCAAATGCAGCATTGACTACTTTCTTCTCATATGGAATTCCAAATAATTCTGCCCATACAGGATAGAAAGAATATGTGATATCTGGGAAGAAGATTGGTTTCTTGCCGTTGAAAAATGTCATAAATGCAACAGCAAGCACATCATCAGATCCAACTCCTACAAACACTTCTTCTTTATCAAATCCATGATAAGATGCAATTGCTTCTACCAGTTTGGTTGCTGCAGGATCTGGATATTTGCGAAGATTTTTGATCTCGCTCATCGCTTCCTTGATCTTCTCTGATGGTGGATAAGGGTTTTCATTTGTATTTAACTTGATCACACCTTCTTCTTTTGGTTGTTCCCCTGGTGTATAAGGCTCTACTTTTCGTACATTATCTCTCCAGCTTTTCATGAAGGTCTCCTTTATCTGTATTGGCTTATTTGCGGTAATCGTCGATCAGTTTCTTAAATAATGGAAGGGCTTTTTCAATACGTTCTGTTGGTACGCAGTATGAAATACGCACATAACCTGGGCATCCAAAGCTGTCTCCAGGCACGATCAGAAGATCGTATTCTTTTGCCTTTTCACAAAATGCATTGGCATCTTCTTCTAATGCTTTCGGGAATAAATAGAATGCTCCACCTGGTTCTACGCATTCATATCCCATGTCAACTAATGCATTGTAGAATAAGTCTTTGTTCTTCTGATAAATAGAAAGATCAGAAGTTAAATCTACACATTCTCCAACAACTTTCTGATACAGTGTTGGCACACAGACATAAGAAAGTAAACGTGCGGATGCAATAAATGCTGGCAGTAAATTATCAAAATCTTCTGCTTCATTTGGTGCTACAATATAACCTACTCGTTCTCCTGGCAGTGATAATGATTTACTGAAAGAATATGCAACTAATGTATTATCATAAAAATGTGGAACATATGGCACTTCAAATCCATCATATGCGATCTCTCTGTATGGTTCATCAGAAATGATATAAATACTGTGTCCGTATTCTTTTTGTTTCTTCTCTAATAATGCAGCTAATTTCTCAATTGTTTCTCTGGAATAAACAACTCCAGATGGATTGTTTGGAGAGTTAATGAGGATTGCTTTGGTATGCTCGCTGATCGTTTCTTCTAATTCTTCAAAATTGATCTGGAATGCTTTGGTATCTGCAGAAATAACTCTTAATTTACATCCTGCTCCCTGTGCATAGACTGCGTATTCCGGGAAATGTGGTGCAAATGTAATAATATCGTCTTCTGGTCCATCAACTAATGTCTTAAAACAGATTCCAAGGGCTGCTGCTGCTCCGATCGTCATAAAGATATTTGCTGCTGTATAATTTGTATCAAATCTTCGATTTAAAGATTTGGCAATATTTTCTCTTACTTCTAACACTCCGGCATTGCTTGTATATCCGTGGATATCCACTGGATCAGATGTCTTTAACAGACGAAGTGCTGTCTTATCAATTTCTTTTGGTGCTGGAACACTTGGATTTCCGATACTGAAATCAAATACATTCTCTGCTCCAACTTCTTTTGCTCTTTTCATTCCATATTCGAAAATATCACGGATAACGGAATGCTGTTTGGATAATTCTACTACTTCTTTTGATAACATGATCTGTTTCTTCCTTTCTTTGCCATTAGTTTTATTTTACAAAAAAATGCAGAAAATTACAACAATCCTCGCTGATTGCTGTAATTTTCACTTCATTTTATTTGCAGATCATTTTATTCATCTAAAGCATCTCTTAAGCTCTTTGTAAATTCATAAACTTTTTCAGGACTTTCTTCGCCATATTTGCTGATCAGTTTCACGATCGCACTTCCAACAATAACACCGTCACAGTAAGTACTCATTTTCTTCGCCTGTTCTGGGCCTGAAATACCGAATCCTACAGCACAAGGAATCGTTGCATTTTTCTTGATGATTCCAAAGAATTCGTCAAAATCTGTTTTAAATTCATTTCTTGTTCCAGTCACCCCAATAGATGAAACACAGTATAGGAATCCTTCCGCATCTTTTGCGATCTTAGCGATTCGATCATGTGAAGTTGGTGTTACCAGGCTGATATTATCAACGCCATGATCTGTCGCAATTGGCTGAATCTCGTCCTTTTCTTCGTATGGCATATCTGGAACGATCACTCCCTGAACCCCGCATTCATTACAAAGCTCAAAGAATCTCTCTGTTCCAAAACGATAAATTGTATTGATATACATCATCATGACAAATGGTGTTTCTTTAATCTCTTCTCTTAATTCTTTCACCATCTGAAAAATACCTTTTAATGTTGTGCCACCTGCAAGAGAATGCTGGCTGGCTTCCTGAATGACAACACCTTCTGCGATTGGATCTGAGAATGGAATTCCGATCTCGATCACGTCAGCGCCTGCTTTTACCATCGCTCTGATATTTTCTTTTGTTGTCTCATATCCATAATCTCCAGATACAATGTAAGTTACTAATGCCTTTTGTCCATTCTTTTTTCGATTCTCAAATGTTTCTCTAATTTTCATCTAACTGCACTCCTCTGTATCTTGCTACCTGATAAACGTCTTTGTCTCCACGACCGGACAGACAGATCACGACTGACTGGTCTTTGCTCATTGTTGGAACGATATCCATGGCTGCTGCCACTGCATGAGATGATTCGATCGCTGGAATCACTCCTTCTGTTTTAGATAAATATTCAAAGGCTTTGACTGCCTGTTCATCTGTGATACTTACATACTCCGCTCTTCCGATTTCATGAAGATGTGCATGTTCTGGCCCTATTCCTGGATAATCAAGTCCCGCAGAAATAGAGTATACAGGATCGATCTGTCCTTCTTCGTTCTGTAAGAATAAACTCTTCATTCCATGGAAAATACCTTTGCTTCCTTTGGCGATCGTTGCTGCATGATCTAAGGTATCAATTCCACGCCCAGCTGCTTCTGCACCAATCAGTCTGACACTTTCATCTGGGATAAAATCATAGAACATTCCCATCGCATTGGATCCACCACCAACGCAGGCAAAAACTGCATCTGGAAGTTTTCCTTCGGCTTCTTTCATCTGTACTTTTGTCTCTTCTCCGATGATCTTCTGGAAGTCACGCACCATGGTTGGATATGGATGAGGACCCATTACAGAACCGATGCAATAAAATGTTGTCTCAATATTTGTAGCCCAGTCTCTCATGGCCTCATTGATCGCATCTTTTAAGGTTCTTGTTCCGCTTTCTACCGCATGAACTTTCGCTCCAAGGAGTTCCATACGATAGGCATTTAAACTCTGGCGTTCCACATCTTCTGCTCCCATATATACAACACATTCCATATCAAATAATGCTGCAACCGTTGCTGTGGCAACTCCGTGCTGTCCTGCACCTGTCTCTGCGATGATCCTTTTTTTGCCCATTCTCTTTGCTAGTAAGATCTGTCCTAATACGTTGTTGATCTTATGAGCACCTGTATGGTTTAAATCTTCTCGTTTTAAATATACTTTTGCCCCACCAAGATCTTTTGTCATCTTCTCTGCGTAATATAAAAGAGATGGACGGTTTGCGTAATCTCTGTATAACTGACGTAATTCAGATAAAAATTCTGGGTCATTTTTATATTTTTCATAAGCCTCATTTAACTCATTTACTGCATTCATTACGATTTCTGGTACATACTGTCCACCATACTCTCCGAATCTTCCTATTTTACTCATGTCTTCCTCCTGTTATCTGCATGATTTCTTTCATTTTTTTCAAATCTTTGTATCCATCCGTTTCGATCCCACTGGAAATGTCGATCCCATATGGATGAACTTTTTTTATGATTTCTTTTATATTGTTGCTGTGAAGCCCTCCTGCAATGAAAAATGGTTTGCTGATTCCTTCTTTTGGAATCAAGTTATAATTCATTACTTTTCCAGTACCTCCATACATATCTTTTTCTTCTGTAAATGTATCCAGTAACAATTTATCGACTGGAAGCTTTTCAGCTTCTTTGATATCGTTGGTATCCTTTACTCTGACAACTTTCCAGATTTCTTTATCTGTCTGTTGTTTTAACTGTTCAACGTAAGTATGATCTTCATCTCCATGTAACTGGATCACATCTAATGGAACTTGGTTTGCGATCTCTATGACTTTCTCAATTGTTTCGTTTACAAAAACTCCAACACTTAAGATATCCTGATCTAAATCTTGGTCAAATTCTTTTGCCTGCTGTCCTGTCACATATCGTTTGCTTTTCGGAAAGAAGATATAGCCGACTGCATCTGGTTTTACTTCATTTGCATATGCGATATCTTCTTTTCTTCTCATTCCACACATTTTTACTTTCATAAGCAACTCCGTAACTGTTCCATGGTTTCTTTGATATTGTCAGATCTCATAAATGTCTCACCGATCAGTACAGCATCGGCTCCCTGTTCTTTGACATTTTTCATATCATTTTCATCTTTCATTCCACTTTCAGAAACTAAGACGGCTTCATATGGAATGAGTGGCGCAAGTTTGCTTGTTGTATTGAGATCAACATCAAATGTCTTTAAGTTACGATTGTTGATTCCAATGATGTCACATCCACATGCGATAACTTTCTTTAATTCTTCTTCGTTATGAACTTCTACCAGACAATCAAGGTCTAAGCTTTTTGTCAGATCATAAAATTCTTTGATCTTTTCTTCGGAAAGAATAGCTGCGATCAAAAGAATCGCATCAGCTCCGAGCACCTTTGCTTCGTAAATCTGGTATTCATCAAAAATAAAATCTTTTCTTAACATTGGGATATTTACTTTTGCTCTGATATCTGCAAAATATTTGCTGCCACCTTTGAAATAATGTTCCTCAGTTAAACAAGAAATCGCTGCTGCACCTGCCTCTTCATAGGCGATCGCTGTTTCCACCGGCCGAAAATCTTCTGTGATCACACCTTTGGATGGGGATGCTTTTTTGACTTCTGAGATCACGGATAATCCAGATTCCTTTAAGACTTCTTTAAATCCATGATTTTTATTCTTGGAATTTAACGCCATTTCCTTCATATCTTGTGGCTCAATATTATCTTTTTCTCTCTGTAATTGTTCTTTTCGCTTTTCTACGATATCATCTAAGATCATATTTCACCTCATCTATCTTGCATTTGTATATGCAATAAACTGTTCTAATTTCTCATTTGCTTTTCCAGAATCGATCATCTTAGCTGCTAATTTCACCCCGTCTTTGATCGTTTCTGCTTTTCCGATCGTGTAAAGAGCTGCTCCTGCATTTAATAAAACGATGTCTCGTTTTGCTCCCTGTTCCTTTCCAGTTAAGATATCTTTTGTGATCACTGCATTTTCATCGGCTGTACCACCGACGATATCTTCTTTCTTCGCAAGTGTGAATCCTAATTTTTCTGGATCGATCGTATATTCTTTGATCTCATCTCCATTGATCTCACAAACACTTGTTGTAGATGAGATTGAGATTTCATCTAATCCGTCATCTCCGTAAACGATCATAGCTCTCTTCACTCCAAGATTCTTCATAACATCTGCCATCGGACGAACTAGCTCTTTTTCATAAACTCCAAGTACGATATAGTTTGTCATTGCTGGGTTTGCTAAAGGCCCTAAGATATTAAATACAGATCTGACTCCAAGCTGTGCTCTGACTGGCCCTGCATATTTCATGGAACCATGATGTGTCTGTGCAAATAAGAACGCTGCTCCAACTTCATCCAAACATTCCTTACTTTCTTCTGATGTTAATCCGATCTTTGCTCCCAAAGCTTCTAAGACATCGGCTGCACCGCTCTTTGAAGATACGCTTCGATTTCCATGTTTTGCAACTTTAGCTCCTGCTGCTGCGATCACAAAGGATGATGTGGTGGAAATATTAAAGCTGTTTGCAAGGTCCCCACCAGTTCCTACGATATCGATCGCTTCTGTTTCTTCTGGAACGATCGCTGCTTTAGCTCTCATAACTTTCGCAAATCCTGTGATCTCTTCTGGTGTTTCATGATTCATCCGAAGACCTGTTAGGAAACTTCCCATCTGTGCGTCAGTCGCATTTCCTGACATGATGCAGTCCATCGCTTTATAAGCTTCTTCTTCTGTCAAATGATTTCCTTCTACGATCTTTGCTAAAAATGGTTTTAATGTTTCTTGATTGACTGCGCTCATAGTTTCCTCCTTTGTAGAATCTCCAAGTCTGATTCCTGCGATGTTTGTTAAAAAATTTTCTAAGATCTTCATTCCCATTTCGGTTAAGATGGATTCTGGATGGAACTGAATTCCATAAACCGGATATTCTTTGTGGCACACTGCCATGATCTGTCCTTTTTCATCTCTTCCGATGATTTCTAATTTATCTGGGATTGTTTCGTCGTTAATGATCAGTGAATGATATCTTGCGGCATATATTTTATCTTCTAATCCTTCGAATAAAGGATTTTTATTATCGATTGTGATCTCGCTCATTTTTCCATGCATCAATTCTTTTGCTGGAACAACTTTTCCACCATATACTTCTCCAATCGCCTGATGTCCTAAACAGATCCCTAAGATTGGGATATCTTTTCCAAATGTTTTGATCACATCTTTTGAAATTCCAGCACTATCTGGATATCCAGGTCCTGGGGAGATAACAAGTGCTTCTAGGTTTTGTAAGTTTTTGATCTCTTCAATTGTGATCTCATCATTTCGTACCACCTGAATCTGTGGATACAAAGATCCGATATACTGATATACGTTATAAGTAAATGAATCATAATTATCTATCATTAAAATCATAACTTTGCTGCCTCCTTCACTGCATTTACAACAGCTAATGCTTTATTCTTTGTCTCCATAAATTCTTTTTCTGGAACGGAGTCGTTGACGATTCCAGCTCCTGCCTGTACATATCCTTTTCCATCTTTAAAGACAACTGTTCGGATTGCGATACAAGTATCAATATTTCCATCAAATCCAAGATATCCGACGGTTCCACCGTAAACACCTCGTTTTTTGTTTTCCAGCTCATCGATGATCTCCATCGCTCTTACCTTTGGCGCTCCAGATAAGGTTCCTGCTGGTAGAACGCTCATCAATGCATTGATTTGATTTTCGTCATCTCTTAATTCTCCCTGTACATCACTGACTAGATGAGTGACTTTGGAATATTTCTCAACTGTCATAAAGTTTTTGACTTCTACTGTTCCAAACTTGCTGACTTTTCCAACATCATTTCTTCCAAGATCGACTAGCATTGTGTGTTCTGCTCGTTCCTTTGGATCATTGACTAACTGTCTAACCAACATATCGTCTTCTTCTTTTGTCTTTCCTCTTGGAACCGTTCCTGCGATCGGCTTGGTTGCTACGATTCCATTTAAGACACTGACTAGCTTCTCTGGAGAAGCTCCGACGACCTGATAGTCGCTGAAATCGAAGAAATAAAGGTATGGAGATGGGTTTGATGTTCTTAAGCATCGGTAAACATCAAATGGATCAACGTCTGTATCTATCTCAAATCTCTGGGATAATACGACCTGGAAAATGTCTCCGTTTTTAATATATTCTTTGGCTTTCTTTACATTTGCTTCGTATTGTTCTTTTGTAAGATTTGATACCACTTTGGCTTTTGCTGGTGTGAATCTATCTTTGGAAAGTGATACCGGGCGTTCCATCTTGTGAAGGATCAATTCTGCTTTGTCTTCTAATTCTTCGTATTTCTGTTTTATATTATCTCCTTTATGAATGTTCTGAATGATCACGGCTTTGTTTGCTAAATGATCGAATGCAATGATCTCATCGTACATGCATAAGTGGCACTCTGGCATATTCAAGTCATCTTCTGGAACATTCGTTAATTTCTTTTCCACTTGACGGATCATGTCATATCCAAAATACCCGATCAGTCCACCTGTTAACTTTGGATAATCTTCCATCACTGGAGATTTGTATTTCTCGATCAGATCACTTAGGTACCTCATCTGGAATTCTTCTTTCTGTTTCACTCCATTGACTTCTAATTCTTTTCCAGAAATTTTAATCTCTGATCTTGGATTGATCCCGATGAAAGAATATCTTCCCCACTGATCTTTATTTTCCACACTCTCAAGCATGAAACATGGGGTTCCTTGTTTTCTTAATGCCTGAAACATACGAATCGGTGTCATGTAATCAGCCAGCACTTCGTAAAATACAGGTACCATCTGATAATCTTTTAATAGTTCTTCAACTTCGTTTAATGTCGGATATAACATATCTTCCTCCTGATCAAAATATATCGCCATAGTTTATTTCATATTTTATATATCTGCAAACTATGAATTATATATAGAACCGTCTCGCATGAGCAGTGCCTTTGTTCATATTTTAGGAAACACGAAAGAATCCTACTTTGTAGATTTCCTATGAAATAAAAAAGGCCCATCGTTCCTATTGCTAGGGACGATAGACCGTGGTGCCACCCATATTTAAGAAATATCTTCTGGTTTCCTTATCTTCTTAAAATATCTTAGAAAATATTCCTCCTCACTTAAGATACTCCGCTGATCTGTAATGATCAAAGCTTTTATATCTCGTTCCCGTAACGTGGGATAACGGCGACAGTTACTAAGTTTCATAAACAGTTCTCTGTGCTCCTCACAAATCCATTCACTTATCACATATCTATGACCTTCCAGCAACCGGTCACTCTCTGTAAGATTGTTTGATAAATTACTTACTTTTGTTCATCGGATTTATCACTTTAATTTGTTAAATATTTTTCTATTATTATATGGGTTGATATTTTATTTGTCAAGAATTTTCTGATTATATTTTTAATTTGTTGAAAATTCTCATATTTTATTTTTCTAATTCCTCAGTTTCAATAATAAATTTCACACTACCTTTCGTTCCACTAGCCTTCTTAGTAAATGTCTGATAATTCTCTCCTTCATCCATCACCGCATCAACTCTGTCTAAGGTATCTTTTACATCATCATTGATCGTATTGACAAGTTTATCAATTCCGTCTTTTCTGTAAGTCAACATTCCTTCATTTAATGTAACCGCACCATTTTTCAATGTTGCAATTCCTGTGGACATCTGTCCCATTCCGTTATCTAATGTTGATGCACCTTTGCTTAATTTCTTAGCTCCGCTTGCTGCTGTCTTTGTTCCGTTATTTAATGTTTTGGCTCCTGCATCTAACTTCTTAATTGATGCTGTCAATGTCTTAGATGATTTCTTTAACTGTCCAGTTCCTGCTGCCACTTCTTTTAATGCTGCTTCTAATTTGGCTGTAGATGTCTTTGTAGTTGATAGCAGGTTCTGAATCTGTGTCAGGCATCCTGCCACAATTTTCAGATCACTTTTTGTCTGTGTCAGATTTTGCCCAATTGCTGTTGCATCATCTCCTATAGATCCTGCTTTCGCACTGATTGAACTGATGGAACCTTGCAGTGACGTAACATCTTTGCCTAAAGAATCTGCTACTTCTTTTAATGCCGTTTTTTCATCCTCTGACATTGTACTGGAATTAGCCACTAATGCCTTAATTGTTCCTTCCTGTGTTCCTACATCAGTTGCTGTTTTTCCAATCTCTTTAGCAATTAATGGGAAATCATTTTGTAATGTTGATTGCATACTATACAAATGTTTTTGTACACTTGTTAATTGTGTTGTAATATCTGACTGTGCATTCTGTAAGTTTTCCTGTAATTTTGCCTGCTCACTTGCACTTGGTGTGCTGTTCTGCAGTTCCTTAATAATCTGTCTGACACCGCTGTCTAATTTAGCTGTTGAAGATGGTAATGCACTTGTTCCCTGTGCTAACTGGCTTGTTCCACTCTTTAATGCAGAAGAACCATTTACCAGTTTATCCAAACCGCTTGCTAACTGTTTTGTGCTGACAGCAATCTGCTTGCTTCCTGATTTTAATTTACTAGATGCTGTGACTAATTTCTCAATTCCTTTAACTAATTCCCCAGATCCATCACATAATTTATCTGTTGCATTTTCAAGGTCCTTTAAGGAATCCGTCAGTTCACTTAAATCTCCTGCATCATCTAAGCCGAATTCGGATAGTGTATCAGAATTAGCAACTGTTGCTGTGACTGTCATCTGGAAATCTTCTACATCCGCTGTAATCTCAAAGTCTTCTGGAATATCGAAGTTTGATCCGATGCTTGTATTCTTAAGATTTAAGCTGTCGGATAGTCCTGGCATTGCAACTCCGATAACAATATGTTTGCTGCCATCAGAGATCACTTTTCCATTTGTTACTTTGACATTGGAGAAATTATCCGTATTTAAGATTGCTGCTGTGATCATTGTAAATGGTGTATAGATCGTTGTCTGTTTTCCATTGATCGTCTTTGTCACTTCGGAATGGTTTTCATATTCATAATGTATCTTTACTTTTCCAGATTTACCGATCAGATCTTTTGGTTTGATTTCTTTTCCGTCCAGATAATATGTGACTTTCATAGATACTGGCAGATTCTTATCACTACTTCCCTGATAGTAAATATCATTTCCGTTGGCATTCCATGTAATGTTATGTTTCTTTCCTTGTTGGTATGTTTCGTTTCCTTTGACATTCTCAACATCTGTAAGGTCAGTGGCATCTTTGATCTTTGCTTCTCCTGAGAAGTTCTTTAACCAGTCACTGACAATCACTGTTTTTTCTTTTCCATTTGCATCTGTTTTTACATAGACTGTTTCTTCTTTATCTGCAGTGGACTCGCTAGCTGCTACCGGAACTGCTGCCGGGATTGTAAGAGCTGCCGCAAGGAACATTGCTAATGCTTTTGATAATCTTTTTTTTCTCATAACAATCGCTCTCCTATTCTAAATGCCCCATTTTGAGGGTTGTTTTACAAATTAATTTGTCAAATATCATAAACATTGCCGGCAGAATAAAGATTACGGCAACGGTACTGATCACGGCTCCTCGTGCAAGTAAGGTACAGATTGCACTGATCATATCGATGTTTGAATAAATCGCAATACCGATCGTTGCTGCGAAGAAACTTAATCCACTGGTGATGATAGACTGCATGGATGTTTCATGCGCAATACGGATCGCTTCCATTTTCTTCTTGCCATTCATACGTTCCTTCTGGTAACGGCTTGTCATCAAGATCGCATAGTCAACCGTTGCTCCTAACTGGATCGTTCCAATAACGATACTTGCAACGAACGGCAGTGATAATCCCGTGTAATATGGAACCGCCATATTAACACAGATTGCAAATTCGATCACGGCAACCAAAATTACTGGTAAGGAAATGGATTTAAATACGATCAGGATGATCACAAAGATTGCCGCGATCGAAGCAATATTTACATTTCTAAGGTCAACATTGGTGACAGTCTCCAAATCGTTCATCAATGGTGCTTCCCCAATAACCATTGATCCTGGACTGTATTTCTTCACAATCTTGTTGATCTGATCAATCTGTTTATTAACCTGTTCGGTTGCTGATTTGTAATTGGAACAGATAAACTGCATCTCATATTCATCACTTTGTAACATCTCTTTCATAGAAGACGGGATCATATCAGATGGAATACTTGAACCGATCACAGAGTTCATTCCGAGACACCATTCAACGCCATCGACTTTATCGATCTCTTTCTGCATACTGCTTAATTCCTTCTGGCTCATACCGTTCTTGATCATGACCATATGAATGTTACTCATTCCAAATTCATCACTTAACTTCTTATTTGCCACATTACTTGGCAAACTCTGTGGAAGTGATTTATCAATATTATAGTAGATCTCTGTATGATTATTTCCATAGATTGCTGGGAAAATCATAATCAAAAATACGACGATCGTTGCTTTATAATGCTTTGTAATAAAATGTGATGCATTCGTTAAATCTGGCATCAAAGAACGATGGTGTGTCTTCTCGATCAATTTATCACAGATCAGTATCAGTGATGGTAAAACAGTCACACAACAGATAACTCCGATGATAACACCTTTCGCCATAACAATCCCTAAGTTAGCTCCTAATGCAAATGTCATAAAGCACAATGCAAAGAATCCAGCAACCGTTGTAACAGAACTTCCTGTGATAGACTTAAATGTATTGGAAATCGCATGTGCCATGGCACGTTCTTTATCATTTTCAAATCTGATCTTATTACTCTCATAGCTATGAAGTAGAAAAATCGAGTAATCCATCGTAACTCCCAACTGCAAGATCGCAGTCAATGCCATTGTAAGATAAGACACATCACTTAGGAAAATATTTGTTCCTAGATTATAAAGGATCGCCATTCCGATACTTAACAGGAATAAAAAGGCAACCGCAAAGGATTCCATCGTAACAAATAATACGATCAGTGAAAGTACTGCTGCGATCGTAACGTAAATTGGAATCTCCTGCATAACCAGGTTCTTGATATCTGTAACTACCCCGGACATACCACTGATAAAACACTGTTTTCCAACAATCTTACGCATCTGCGTGACTGCTTCCATCGTGTTATCAGATGATGTCGTTTCTTTAAACATTGCGATCATCATGGTTGCGTTCTTATTAAAGAATATTTTCCTTACTTTCTCAGGAAGCATTTCTTTTGGAACGCTTAGATCTGCGATATCATCATACCAGATGATCTTGTCAACGTGATCGACTTTCTCTAGTTTCTGTTTTAGCTTCTGTACGTCATGAAGATTCATATCTTCAACGATGATCATCGAATAAGCTCCGGCCCCAAACTGATCTACCATGATATCTTGCCCCTTCACCGTCTCTAATGAGTCTGGAAGATAACTTAAAATGTCATAATTGATCCTTGTCTTCACGATTCCGATCGTTGATGGAATCAGTAAAATGAAAGCCAGGAAGACGATGAATTTTCGATGATGTACTAACTTCTTTGCAAATTGTATCATAGCATCCTCCCATTTCTAATTCTGACGAATAGTCATTTTCAACCTATCTATGTTATACGCCAAAAATGACCAAAAGTCAATAAAATTGATAAATCTTTTTGACTTTTGGTCATTTTTTAGTTATACTAGAGAAAATGAGAGGAGAGATCGCCATGAAAAAGGTCGAATTAAATAAAAAGAAAAAACAAGATGCCCTTTTAAATACAGCTTATCATCTGTTTACAGAGAAGGGATTTCAAAAGACCTCCATCTCCGATATCGTAAATGAAGCGGGTGTTGCAAAAGGTACTTTTTATTTGTACTTTAAAGATAAACTAGATATCCGCTATAAACTGATTGCAAAGAAATCAGCGGAAGTTTTTAAACATGCTTATCAGGAACTTCAAAAACAGTCTATTGATAACTTTGAAGATAAACTAATCTTTATTGTTGATCAGGTCATTGAATCATTGAATGACAGTCCTACACTTTTAAAACTGATCTCTAAGCATCTAAGCTGGGGAATGTTTAAGAACTCTTTAGTAGAACCAATTGATGATGCCCAACGAAATATTTACGATATATATATGGATCTTTTGAAAAATTCCGGTTATGAATTTGATCATCCAGAGGTTATGATCTATATGATCATCGAGATAGTTGCTGGTTCATGTTATAATGTAATCTTAACAAAGGAACCCGTACCAATTGATGAATTAAAGCCTTATTTATATCAGTCAATTCGGTTGATCATTAAAAATCATATTATTTCATAGCATCATTTTTAACCTTTTGAGAATACCACAGATTGAGCATTCATCTGTGGTATTCTCTTTGTTTATGAAGTTTTAATGGCATTATCCTATGTAATCTATAATGATCTTCGCTGCTTTTTCTATTCCAGTTCTTGCAGAATTGATCATCAGATCATAATTACCTGGATCTCCCCATTTTTGTTTTGTGTAATAGTTATGATAAGAAGATCTCTCCCAGTCTGTCTGCTTGATCATCTTCTTGGCCTGTCGTTCACTGACTCCTTCTGTCTCTACTAACCGTTTGATACGATCTTTTACTGGACTGTGGATAAAGAAGCTGTAGCAGTTTTCATGGTCTTTCAAAACCACATCTGCGCATCTTCCAACAAAGATACAAGAATCATGTTCTGATGCTAATTCATGAATCACCTTTGCCTGAATCATAAATAGTTTCTCTGGTGTCATGATCTCTTCCGTTTCAACACCTGGGAATCTATGTCCGATCGGTACGTTTAATATGTGACTGTAAGTTGCACTTTCTTCGTGGTTCTTTACAAATTCTTCAGACATATCACTTTCTTTGGCAACACGGGAGAGAATTTCTTTGTCATAGAATGGAATTCCTAATTTCTCTGACAGAAGTTCTCCTACTGCCCTTCCACCGCTTCCGTATTCTCTGGAAATGCATATGATCGTATTTTTCTTCATATGTAACACCCCTTTTCTTTTAATCCTTGGTGTCTCAAGTACTGTTTTCCTTTTAATACAATTTTATCACATATGATGAAAATTTACTATCTATACTATCTTATTTTTATCCAACTATTAATTCTGCTTCCTTACGATCGCATACTCATCATCCATCTGGAAATAAGGGCAATCCCAGTCGCTGTAACTCATGAATCTTGCCATTTCATCTTCATCTAAATTAATGTCGCATACATAATATTCATAATCTTCGTCATATACATAATTACTGCAGTATTCACATCCTGCACTTTTTTTCTTTGCCATATTTGTTTCCTTTCTTCGTATTTCTTCTATATCTAATCTAATACTTTTATTCTTCCGTGTCCAATTTAATACTTTTCAAAATCTCTGCAAATTCCAATAAAGATTTGCATTTTCCAAACAGCAATGCATCTACTTTGCTTGTATCCTGTACGATATCTGGGATCATCACTGGATTCATTCCTGCCCCGTGTGCAGATCTGATTCCATTGATTGCATCTTCTAATGCGATTGCATCCTTTGGATCTACTTTTAACTGTCTGCATGATTCTACATAAATATCCGGTTCAGGTTTTCCATGTTCGATCATCTCTCCTGTTATGATAGAATCAAAATAGTGCGTAATCTGTTCTCGTTCAAAATTATCGAGTGCATGTTCTCTTGTTGAAGATGTTGCTACTCCAATTTTTAAATTCTTTTCTTTTAACACTTCCAAAATCTCATGCAGTCCTTTTTTTGCTGGTGTCCCATCTTTTGCCAGATCATAATATGCCTTTCTGTATGTCTGTAAAAATTCATCAAATGGAAAATCATTTCCGTAATGTTTAAGAAAATATTTCTTTCGGTTCGTAAGATTGGTTCCTAATGTATTTACTATATTATACCCTAATGGTCCGTATCCAAGTTTCTCTCCTGCGATATCCCAAGATTTCTGTACGTAGTGTTCGCTGTCAAACATTAAGCCATCCATATCAAAGACAACTGCTTTGATCGTTTTTAACTTTTCAAGATCCATCGTTTCATTTCCGCCTTTCTGTCTGGTCATTTTCTTATGATACCACGGATTTTGTTAGATTTCATCTTGTTTACAAAAATATATCAGACTGTTATCATTATTTTGCAGGAATAAAATTTTCTGCTTTATCTTAAAGGAGGAATTATTTATGAAATCATCATCAGATTTAAGATCTATGTTAAAAAATATCGACCGGAAAGGATATCCGGCATATAAAGGAACTTATGGAATTTATGATTTTGGAAATTATTATTTATCGATCGATCATGTACAGGGGGATCCTTTTGCATCACCATCGAAATTAAGTATTGAAGTTAAAGGGAAAAAAGCTGGATTCCCTGCTGAATTTTATAATGCAAAATACAAACGCATTGCTCTTTGCGATCACCTAACTCGTCTGTTTTATAATGCTTTGTCCAAAATATCTTTTCGTGCAAAAGGTTCTGGAAAAAGTGGGTTATTTTCTATCAGCAAATGTGGACAGGAAGTTTTGGAACGAACTGCCTGTACGATCAATCCTTCAAATGGAGATATTTCTATTCATTTTGAAGCCGGTTTCCCTGCAAATGGTCGAACTGTCAATGGACGTGAATTATCTAAAATGTTATTTGACCTTCTGCCTTCCTGTGCAATCTCTTCATTGTTTTATAAAAATATAGATCAAAAAGCCTTGAAATCTGCGATTGATCTATCTGAAGATCAATATAATATCCGAACAAAACTAGATTCTATGGGACTTGTTGCATTTATTGCAGATGGTTCTATTTTGCCAAGAGAAAGCGGAGTTTCACAAAGGCCTATGAAACATTGCGTTGCTTTTAAATCTCCTGACAGTTATCGTGTATCCTTTGATCTTCCACATCATGGGAAAATTACTGGTATGGGAATTCCAAAGGGTATTACTTTGATCGTTGGTGGAGGTTATCATGGAAAATCAACGTTACTGAAAGCTTTAGAACTTGGTGTCTATGACCACATCAAAGGAGATGGCCGTGAATTTGTGATCACTGATCCTACCGCCATGAAAATACGTGCCGAAGATGGCCGAAGCATTACAAATACGGATATTTCCATGTTTATCAACAACCTTCCAAACGGAAAAGATACGATATCTTTCTGTACCGAAGATGCCAGTGGAAGTACCTCTCAGGCTGCAAATGTAGTGGAAGCGATCGAAACTGGTTCTTCTTTATTTTTAATTGATGAAGATACAAGTGCTACTAACTTTATGATCCGTGATGAATTGATGCAACGAGTGATTCTTCGTGATCAGGAACCGATCACTCCATTTATTGAACGTGTCAGAGAATTGTATGAACGATATGGTATTTCCTCTATTATTGTAGCTGGAAGCTGCGGTTCTTATTTCCACCCAGCAGATCATATTATCCAGATGGATCAGTATATGCCAAAAGATATTACAATGATTGCAAAAGAAGCAGCCAAGGATTTCCCTATAGTGTCACTTCCTGAAAACAAACATCCTGATCCTTGTTTTGACCGATGTTTTAAAGCTGGAAATGATCTGAAAAAAGATCGGAGAATTAAAGTGAAAACTCTTGGAAAGGATGCCTTTTCTATTAATAAAGAAACTGTAGATCTTCGTTATGTGGAACAGATTGTTGACAGTGAGCAGACTGCTGCTCTGTCTTATGCTTTGTTATATGCGAAATTGCATTTAATGGATGGAACAAAGAATCTTCGCCAGATTATTGATGAATTGATGAAATTAATTGATACGAAAGGCTTAGCTGCTTTGCTTAATTGTAAATATGTCAATACAAACCTTGCTGTGGTTCGGAAACAAGAGATTATGGCTGCAATTAACAGGTATCGAAACCACTAGAGATGTGTATGTTAAACGGTATTGGCTAATAATTTTTGTATTCGCTGACAAAAGATTTTCTTTCTTACGAGGACCTCCATGAGACTGGTAGCTTCTTTTTTATGTCGTTA